>OFDC01000206.1_pt1 | contig 56764 bp, 67 predicted proteins | sample 1520941 | NCBI WGS metagenome assembly OFDC01 (sample SAMEA94258168, study PRJEB24077) | hot springs metagenome | biome: Aquatic biome; feature: Water | place: India | collected 2012-12-06 | depth 5 m | reverse complement strand
GGCTACCAATAGCCATCAGCAAAAATTCATAATTCTTGTCAGGCGATCGCAGGCTGACAGAGCAGACCCCGTAGAAACGAGAGACTTTCCAGGGGCCAAAGTACCGCTCCTCGGTGTCACCCTCGGCAACACTAGGTGTGGGAACCAGAACTGCAAAAACAAGAGCCCAAACACCACGCAATTTTAATCTCCATTTTTCGAGAGACTCGTGAACGTTTCCAGACCTATGCCCTCTTGCATGCAGAAGACTAAAGGTCTTCCTGACGGGTGGCGATCACTTTTTTGATCCAAAGTGCGGCCGACCGCAAAAGGTCGACAGCCCTCTTCGGGCTCAAACCGACCACCTGTCACGGGTTCGACGAATCCCCCCTTGCCACCCCCACCCCCCTCTGCTACTCCCGCGCCACGCCAGAAGCCCCGGATTCGTCCGGGGCTCTTGGTTTGTTCGTTCCCGATGCAGCCGCAGACGGAACAAGCACCTAATCGGGGATCTTCGGAGCCCTTCACCGCCGGGCCTCACCGCCCGTGCAAGCAAACGGAAGACAGGAAACATGGCACTCAAGTCGTATAAACCGACGACGCCTGGCCAGCGCGGGCTGGTTCTGATCGACCGTTCGGAGCTGTGGAAAGGCCGCCCGGTCAAGCACCTCACCGAGGGTTTGAACCGTTCTGGCGGCCGGAACAACACCGGACGTATCACGATGTGGCACCAGGGCGGGGGCGCAAAGCGGCTCTACCGGGTGGTCGATTTCAAGCGTCGCAAATATGATATCCCGGCGGTCGTCGAGCGGATCGAATATGACCCGAACCGCACCGCCTTCATCGCGCTGATCAAGTATCAGGACGGTGAACTGGCCTACATCCTCGCGCCGCAGCGCCTGGCCGTGGGCGACAGCGTCATCGCGGGCGCGAAGACCGACGTGAAGCCCGGCAACGCGATGCCGTTCTCGGGCATGCCGATCGGCGCGATCGTGCACAACGTGGAACTGAAGCCCGGCAAGGGCGGCCAGCTGGCCCGCGCGGCAGGGACCTACGCCCAGTTCGTCGGCCGTGATGGGTCCTACGCGCAGATCCGCCTGTCCTCGGGCGAGCTTCGCATGGTCCGTCAGGAATGCATGGCCACCATCGGTGCCGTGTCGAACCCCGACAACTCGAACCAGAACTTCGGGAAAGCCGGCCGCATGCGGCACAAGGGCATCCGCCCGACTGTCCGCGGCGTCGCGATGAACCCGATCGACCACCCGCATGGTGGTGGTGAAGGCCGGACCTCGGGCGGTCGTCACCCGGTCACCCCGTGGGGCAAGGGCACCAAGGGCAACAAGACGCGCAAGCCGAAGGCTTCTGACAGCCTGATCGTCCGCTCGCGCCACGCCAAGAAGAAAGGGCGTTAATCCATGGCACGTTCCATCTGGAAAGGCCCGTTCGTCGACGGCTACGTCCTGAAGAAGGCCGAGAAAGCCAAGGCTGGCGGCAAGTCGGAAGTGATCAAGATCTGGTCGCGCCGCTCCACCATCCTGCCGCAGTTCGTGGGCCTCACCTTCGGCGTCTACAACGGCAAGAAGCACGTCCCCGTTGCGGTGACGGAAGAAATGATCGGCCAGAAGTTCGGTGAATACTCGCCGACGCGGACCTACTACGGTCACGCCGCCGACAAGAAAGCGAAGAGGAAGTAAGCCATGGGTGCGGAAAAGAACCCCCGCCGCGTGGCGGACAACGAAGCGATGGCCGTGCTGCGCATGCTGCGCACGTCCCCGCAGAAGCTGAACCTGGTCGCGGGCATGATCCGCGGCAAGAAGGTGGACAAGGCCCTGGCCGACCTGACCTTCTCCAAGCGCCGCATCGCCGGTGACGTGAAGAAGTGCCTGCAGTCGGCCATCGCCAACGCGGAAAACAACCACAACCTCGACGTGGACAGCCTTGTCGTGGCCGAGGCCTGGGTCGGCAAGAACCTGGTGATGAAGCGGGGCCGTCCGCGGGCTCGTGGCCGGTTCGGCAAGATCATGAAGCCGTTCTCGGAAATCACCATCAAGGTCCGTCAAGCCGGGGAGACCGCGTAATGGGACAGAAGGTTAACCCGATCGGGATGCGCCTCCAGGTCAACCGCACCTGGGACAGCCGCTGGTTCGCTGAATCGAAGGACTACGGCAACCTGCTGTTGGAAGACCTCCGCATGCGCGAGTTCATCCACAAGGAGCTGAAGGCCGCCGGCATCAGCCGCGTGATCATCGAACGTCCGCACAAGAAGTGCCGTGTGACCATACACACCGCTCGTCCGGGCGTGATCATCGGCAAGAAGGGCGCGGACATCGAGACGCTTCGCAAGAAGCTGACCGTGTTCACCAAGTCCGAACTGCACCTGAACATCGTCGAAGTCCGCAAGCCGGAACTCGACGCCCAGCTGGTGGCCGAGTCGATTGCCCAGCAGATGGAACGTCGCGTCTCCTTCCGTCGCGCGATGAAGCGTGGCGTGCAGAACGCTATGCGGATGGGTGCGCTTGGTATCCGTGTGAACGTCGCCGGCCGTCTTGGCGGCGCCGAAATCGCCCGGACCGAATGGTACCGCGAAGGCCGCGTACCGCTGCATACGCTGCGTGCCGACATCGACTATGCCCTGTCGGAAGCCGAGACCCCCTACGGGATCATCGGTGTGAAGGTTTGGATCTTCAAAGGCGAAATCCTTGAGCATGATCCGCAGGCCCATGACCGTCGTCTTGCCGAAGCGGCTGACGGCCCGGCCCCCCGTGGTCCGCGCCGCGACCGTGAACGCGCCTGAGGAGTAACTTAGATGCTGCAACCAAAGCGCACGAAATTCCGCAAGATGCACAAGGGTCGCATCCATGGCGAAGCCAAGGGTGGGTTCCTGATCAACTTCGGCTCCTACGCCCTCAAGGCGACCGAGCCCGAGCGCGTCACCGCGCGGCAGATCGAAGCGGCCCGCCGCGCGATCACCCGCCACATGAAGCGCCAGGGCCGGGTCTGGATCCGGATTTTCCCGGACGTTCCGGTTTCGGCGAAGCCCGTCGAGGTCCGGATGGGCTCGGGCAAGGGGTCGACCGACTACTGGGCCTGCAAGGTCAAGCCGGGCCGGATCATGTTCGAGATCGACGGCGTGAACGACGAAATCGCGCGTGAGGCCCTGCGCCTTGGCGCGATGAAACTTCCGGTCACCACGCGCATCGTCGCGAAGGAAGACTGGTAAGCGTCGGGGTGAACCCCGACCTACGACATCGGCCCCCGCTGGAAACGGCGGGGGTCTTTTCGTCTTGAAGGACCACGGCCATGCCCGACATCACCTCCCTCTTCGTCACCCGCCTTTACCGCGCCAGGCTGAATGAACTGGCCAAGAAGACCGTCGACTACGACGAGCTGCGCGTCACCTGCGAGACCGTGGCCGAGGATGACGAGGCCGGGCAGGAATGGTGCGAGGCGAACGGCTATCCGGGCTACACCTCCTATGCCTCGCTGAACGACCTGCCCTGGCGGATGCCGATCTTCGGCGATCTGGAAAAGGCGCTGGACCGCCACATCGCGGCCTTCTGCCAGGACCTCGGCTTCGACCTGGGCGACAAGAAGCTCAAGTGCAATTCCCTCTGGATCAACATCCTGCCCGAAGGCGGCACCCACGCCAGCCACATCCACCCGCATTCGGTGATCTCGGGCACGACCTATGTCGCGATGCCAGAGGGGACCTCGGCGCTGAAGCTGGAAGACCCCCGCCTGCCGATGATGATGCTGGCCCCCGTGCCCCTGAAAACCGCGCCGCAAGAACTGCAGCGCTTCGTCTACGTCAAACCGGCGGTGGGCGAGGTTCTGCTGTGGGAAAGCTGGCTGCGCCACGAGGTGCCGATGAACATGTCCGAGGAAGAGCGGATTTCGGTCAGCTTCAACTATGGGTGGGCTTAGCCCTCAAGGTCGTCCGTAAACGATAGGGCGGCGAAGTTCCGACGCTGATGAACGATGCGGACGATCACGACGGCACCATGTGCGCGGCGGACCGGGCTAAAGAAGATCACATGCTGTTCATGGGTCAATGACCTCAATCCAGCGGCAAGTGTGTCGCGCGGACGGCCGCATTCAGCATCCTCGGCAATACGCGCAAAGGAGGCTTGGAGGCCCGCGAAATACTTCAGCCATTGGTCTCGACCCCAACGCTCCAAGGTAAACTGGCGAATGTCATCAAGGTCGCGTCGTGCAGACCGCGTGAGTTTGGCCCGCATCAGCGAAAGGCGTCTGGCTCATAAGCGACGGGATCGAACTCCTCAAAGTCTCCGGCCTCTGCCTCCGCCAGGGCAAGCTCAAGCTCGGCCTTCAACTCCCGGAAGGCCCGGAGACGGTCCTTCTCCATCAGGGTCCGCATCCCGGCCCGGACGACCTCGGACAGGTTGGCGTAGGCCCCGGCCTCGATCTGCGCGTCGGCGAACTCCTGCATGGTCTTGGTCAGATGAACGTTTGGCATCGGCGGCCCTCCATATGGCAGATCGTAGCAGATACTGACATATTGGCAAGGTTGGGGTGGCGTGCGACCCTGGACTTCCCTGCCTGGATGGTGCGGGATCTTGACAAGGAGGCCGGGCGGCTGGGCGTGACGCGGCAGTCGCTGATCAAGATGTGGATTGCGGAGAAGTTGGGGTAGGGGGGGCCCACGCACCCAGTTTGGAGATACCAGTGCCTGATCACCAAAAGGTTCTTGATGCCATTGCCACGACTACTGACCCTGACAAGCTGAGAAAATTTCGCGAGAACGCGCAGCGTCTCGGTGTGCCAAAAGTTGAGGAGGCAGCGTTTAGACGGCTTGTGGAGGTTCTGCCTGAAGAAACGCCCGGTAGTATTGAGCACGACTTTTGGAAAACGATACATGCGTTCGAGGAAATCTTGCGCGATGAGCGTGGAAAAACAGTTCGTTTGTCTCGGACACGGCAAAAGATTGATCGAGTAGGGGTAAGGCAAACCTTGGTCGACTTCGCCGTCAGCAAGAAGCCGACTGAGGGCTTTGACATGCTGATTCAGCGTGGACTTCCTGAGTTGACCGGCGAGGCTTTGGTGTTGAAGCATAGCGCGCACTTTGATGGTCAAGTTGTTGAAGCAGCAAAGGCTCGGCTCGTCGCAGCTGGTGTAGATATCGCCAAGCTTTAACTACTCCAACTTCCCCCTTGCCCCCCGACGCCTTCCCCCCTATATGGGCGCATCCGCGATTCCGGGGTGACTCGGGCGCGTGGGTATCCATTGATCCGCCAGGTCCTCGGTGACCCTCCCGTAGGGGCCGACTGGCGATTGTGAAAAGGAAAGACCGGCATGAAAGCCGAAGACCTGCGTGGAAAGACGCCGGACCAGCTGCGCGACAGCCTGGTTCAGCTGAAGAAGGAAGCCTTCAACCTGCGCTTCCAGCAAGCGACCAACCAGCTTGAGAACACCGCCCGCATGCGTGCCGTCCGCCGCGACGTCGCCCGCATCAAGACCGTTCTCGGCCAAAAAGCCGCTGAAGCTGCGAAGTAAGGGGAAAACCAATGCCGAAACGCATCCTGCAAGGCGTCGTCACCTCGGACAAGAACGAGCAGACGATCACCGTTCTCGTGGAACGTCGCTTCAAGCACCCGCTGCTGCAGAAGACCGTCCGCAAGTCGAAGAAATACCGCGCCCATGACGCGGAGAACAAGTTCAAGGTCGGCGATACTGTCCGTATCGAAGAGTGCGCGCCGATCTCGAAGACGAAACGCTGGACGGTGGTGGTCGAGGCGTAAGCCAGAACCCCTTCGTCCCGAACGAAACCCCAGGGCTGTGCCCTGAAGGTCGGGAGACTTTCAAATGATCCAGATGCAGACGAATCTGGATGTGGCTGACAACTCCGGCGCGCGCCGGGTGCAGTGCATCAAGGTTCTTGGCGGTTCGCACCGCCGTTATGCTTCCGTGGGCGACATCATCGTGGTGTCGGTCAAGGAAGCGATTCCGAAGGGCCGCGTGAAGAAGGGTGACGTCCGCAAGGCCGTCGTCGTTCGCACCGCCAAGGAAGTCCGCCGTGAAGACGGCACCTCGATCCGTTTCGACCGCAACGCCGCCGTCATCCTGAACAACCAGGGCGAACCGGTCGGCACCCGTATCTTCGGGCCGGTCGTGCGCGAGCTGCGTGCCAAGAACTTCATGAAGATCATCTCGCTGGCTCCGGAGGTGCTCTGATGGCTGCCAAGCTGAAAAATGGTGACACGGTCGTCGTGCTCACCGGCAAGGACAAGGGCAAGAAGGGCGAGATTTCCGCCGTCATGCCGACCGAGAACAAGGCCATCGTCGACGGCGTGAACGTGGCCATCCGCCACACCAAGCAGTCGGCGGCCAGCCAAGGCGGCCGGGTGCCGAAGGCGATGCCGATCGACCTGTCGAATCTCGCCATCGTGGACAAGAACGGCAAACCGACCCGCGTGGGCTTCCGCATGGAAGGCGACAAGAAGGTCCGTTTCGCCAAGACCACCGGGGAGGCGATCTGATGCTCGACCAAGCCACCTACACGCCGCGCCTGAAGGCCGAATACAAGGCCAAGATCCGCGCCGGCATGAAGTCGGAATTCGGCTACAAGAACGACATGCAGATCCCGCGTCTGGACAAGATCGTCCTGAACATGGGCGTCGGCGAAGCGGTCAAGGACACCAAGAAGGTGAAGCAGGCTGCCGAGGAACTGGGCCAGATTGCCGGTCAGAAGGCCGTCATCACCAAGGCCAAGAAGTCGATCGCCGGCTTCCGCGTCCGTGAGGAAATGCCGCTCGGCTGCAAGGTCACCCTCCGGGGCGACCGGATGTACGAATTCCTCGACCGGCTCATCAACGTGGCTCTGCCCCGCGTCCGCGACTTCCGCGGCGTCAAGGGCAACAGCTTCGATGGTCGCGGCAACTATGCCATGGGCCTGAAAGAGCACATCGTGTTCCCCGAAATCAACTTCGACAAGGTCGACGAGGTTCTGGGGATGGACATCATCATCTGCACCACCGCGAAAACCGACGCGGAAGCCAAGGCGCTGTTGAAGCATTTCAACATGCCCTTCACGTCGTAAGCGCGAGGAACCTGAGATATGGCAAAGAAATCCATGGTGAACCGCGAAGTGAAGCGGGCAAAGCTGGTGAAGCAGCATGCTGCCAAGCGCGCCTCGCTGAAAGCGGTGATCAACGACCAGTCGAAGCCGATGGAAGAACGCTTCAAGGCGACTCTGAAACTGGCCGAGATGCCCCGCAACTCGTCGGCGACGCGGATCCACAACCGCTGCCAGCTGACGGGCCGTCCGCATGCGTTCTACCGCAAGCTCAAACTCTCGCGCATCATGCTGCGTGACCTGGCTTCGTTCGGCCAGATCCCCGGCATGGTCAAGTCCAGCTGGTAAGGGAGGCATCACATGTCCATGAACGATCCTCTCGGCGATATGCTGACCCGTATCCGCAACGCCCAGATGCGCGGCAAGTCCACCGTGACGACCCCCGCCTCGACGCTGCGCGCCCGCGTGCTCGACGTGCTCCTCTCGGAAGGCTACATCCGTGGCTACGAGAAGTCGGAGACCGCCAACAAGCAAGGCGAATTCACCATCAGCCTGAAGTACTACGAAGGCGAGCCCGTGATCCGCGAAGTGAAGCGTGTCTCGAAGCCCGGCCGTCGCGTGTACATGGGTGTGAGCGAGCTTCCCTCGGTCCGCAACGGCCTGGGCGTCGCCATCGTCTCGACCCCCAAGGGCGTTCTGTCGGATGCAAATGCACGCGCTGCCAATGTCGGCGGCGAAGTGCTTTGCACCGTGTTCTAAGGGAGGGTGGAATGTCTCGTATCGGCAAGAAACCCGTCACGCTCGTCAAAGGCACCTCTGCCTCGATCAGCGGCCAGACCATCGAAGTGAAGGGCCCGAAAGGGACCCGCAAGTTCACTGCGGGCGACGACGTCACGATCACCATCGAGGGCGACACCGTCAAGGTGACCCCGCGCGGGTTGTCGAAGCGTGCGCGCCAGCAGTGGGGCATGACCCGTTCCATGATCGAGAACCTGGTGACCGGCGTCACCACGGGGTTCAAGAAGGAAATGGAAATCCAGGGCGTCGGTTACCGCGCCGCCATGGCCGGAAACGTGCTGAAGCTGTCGCTCGGCTACAGCCACGAAGTGAATTTCGACGTGCCGAAGGGGGTGACCATCACCTCTGCCAAGCCGACCGAAATCGTCGTGGAAGGCATCGACCAGCAGCAGGTCGGCCAGGTGGCAGCGAACATCCGCGAATGGCGCGCGCCCGAGCCCTACAAGGGCAAGGGCATCCGCTACAAGGATGAGTACATCTTCCGCAAGGAAGGCAAGAAGAAGTAAGGGTGGCGAAAATGGCTTTGAAAAAACGCGAGCTGTTCCTCAAGCGCCGCCTGCGCGTCCGGAACAAGATCAAGGCGACCGCGCATGGTCGTCTGCGGCTGTCGGTGCACCGTTCGTCGAAGAACATCAGCGTCCAGCTGATCGACGATGTGAAGGGTGTGACGGTGGCCTCGGCCTCCTCGCTCGAGAAGGATCTCGGCGTGGTGGGCAAGAACAACATCGAGGCTTCGGCCAAGGTGGGCGCGGCGATTGCCGAGCGGGCCAAGAAGGCGGGCGTCGAAGAGTGCTACTTCGACCGCGGCGGCTTCCTGTTCCACGGCAAGATCAAGGCGCTTGCCGATGCAGCCCGCGAAGGCGGTCTGAAGTTCTAAACCGGTGGGTGGCACAGCCTTTTCGAAGGTTTGGCCACCCCGATGATCCGGGCCGCGGACCAGATACGGGGCACCAGGATTGGCTTTAACGGCACCACGTGCCACCACGAAGGAATTGCCATATGGCAGAACGTGAGAACCGCCGGGAGCGTGGCAACGACCGCCGCGACAACCGCCCGGAAGAAACCCCGGAATTCGCCGACCGTCTGGTCGCGATCAACCGCGTCTCGAAGACCGTCAAGGGTGGCAAGCGCTTCGGCTTTGCCGCACTTGTCGTCGTCGGTGACCAGCGCGGTCGCGTCGGCTTCGGCAAGGGCAAGGCCAAGGAAGTGCCGGAAGCGATCCGCAAGGCCACCGAACAGGCCAAGCGCTCGATGTTCCGCGTGGCGCTGAAGGACAGCCGCACGCTGCACCACGACATGGAAGGCCGTCACGGTGCCGGCCGCGTCGTGATGCGGACCGCCGTGGCCGGGACCGGCATCATCGCCGGCGGCCCGATGCGCGCCGTGTTCGAGATGCTGGGGATCCAGGACGTCGTCGCCAAGTCGATCGGCAGCCAGAACCCCTACAACATGATCCGCGCCACCATCGACGGGCTCAAGGCCGAGACCTCGCCCCGTCAGGTCGCCGCGCGTCGCGGCAAGAAGGTTGCGGAAATCCTGCGCAAGCCGGAAACCGAAGCCACCGCTGAAACCGTGGAGGCCTGAGCATGGCGAAGAAACCCACCGACGCGGCGAAGAAGACCATCGTCGTGAAGCAGGTCCGGTCCGCTGCCCGCCGTCCGGCCGTGCAGACCGCAACGCTGAAGGGCCTCGGCCTGAACAAGCTGAACCGCACCCGCGAGCTGGAGGATACCCCTTCGGTGCGCGGCATGGTGAACTCGATCAGCCACCTGGTCGTGATCGTCGAAGAGCGCGGCTAAGCTTCGCTTGGGCGTAGGGTGGGCGATCCGCCCACCGCCCGTTGAAGATCAGACGCCCTCGCGGAAACGCGGGGGCGTTTTCATTCAGGCAAACGGATTTACGATTCGCAGCTGCCCTTCGATCAACATCCCATCCTGCATGTCCTCGCTCCACAGTGTCGTGCAGCCCGCAATTAGGGCGCTGGCTACAATCATCGCGTCATAGATCGACAACCCATAGCGCTCGGCCAGCGCTCGACCGACCTCATGGGTCTCCACCGTCAGGTCTTCCACGGAACAAACCGCCTGCAACCCGCCAAGGAAATCCCTTGTCTCCTCCCAGGTCATGCCCGCCTTGCGGCGACAGTTCACCAGAGTCTCGTTTAGCACCTGAACGCTGATGCGCGGCCCTTGCGCCAGGACCCTTTCGGCCCGGTCTGCTTTCGGACCATCATCCAGAAGGTAGAGAACGACGTTCGTGTCCGCGAACTCAACGCTCATGCGCGTCGTCGCGGCTCAGGCGGTCTGCTGCGGGCAGCTTGCCGCGAAACCGACGAAGGCCTGCAAGGACTTCGTCAGCACGAGGCTGGCGCCGAACTTTTACGACGCCATCATCCCTCACCAAGTCAATCTGGTCGCCCTCTTGCAAACCAAGCTCGCGAACAAGCTCTTTTGGCAAACGAACGGCAAGCGAATTGCCCCACTTCGCGACCTGCATGGAAAACATCTCCGAAGATACACACTGCAAAACGTCTATCATTACACTCTGCGCGACAAGAGTAATCCGACAGGTCGGTATCCAGTTTTCGGACCAAGTGCTACCCTCAGCCCCGCGACTCATCCTGTCCCGGGGAGGGGGCTGGTGGCCGCATACAGGGAGGAAGCACAATGACCACCCACTACGCTGGCGGCTGCCAGCATGTTCATGTCACCGCCACCGCTGAACCCATCGACAACCACGAATGCCACTGCAACGTCTGCAAGGGCGTGACCGGCCAGCAGCACACCCATGTCGCCTTCTTCAACCACGGCGACATCCAGGTCGACCACCCCGAGAAGATGAACCGGGTGCCCTTCAACAAGGACAACCCGAACGGCCCCTTGGAGATCTGCGTCTGCAAGGACTGCGGGGCGGCGCTGATGCTGGACGACAAGCAGGGGCGCATCCGGGTCGCTGTGCCGAACGTCATGGGCTACGACGACGCCAAGTTCCCCAAGGCCACCTACCACGCCTTCTGGGACGAGACGAAGGGCTATCCGGCCCCGCAGGACGGACGTCCGGTCTACGCAGGGCTCCAGCCCAGTTTCGTCTGGCCGCAGGGGCACTGACCCGGCGATTTCGGAAGGGTTAACACCACCCTAACGGATTTTGGCAAGCCGTTGGGAAGATTGAGAAAAGGAAGTGTTGTCCACCGTGGACAGCCTTGGCCTTGCTTTTCGGGGGCCCGTGCTGTATCGCCCCCCGGTGGCCGATCCTGGCCATGAGAATCAAGAAAAGCCGTGGGTGTCCCGTTTTCGCTTCGGGGGCACATCCGGCAAGGAGAAGCGACATGAAACTGCATGAACTCGCCGACAATGAAGGCGCGGCGAAGAAGAAAAAGCGCGTGGCGCGCGGCCCGGGTTCGGGCAAGGGCAAGACCGCTGGCCGGGGTATCAAGGGTCAGAAGTCCCGTTCGGGCGTCGCGCTCGGGGGCTACGAAGGCGGCCAGATGCCGCTCTACCGCCGCCTGCCGAAGCGCGGCTTCACCAAGCCGAACAAGCTGCACTATTCGGTGGTCAACCTGGGCCTGATCGAGAAGTTCATCGCCGCGGGCAAGCTGGACGTGAAGGCCGAGATCACCGAGGACGCGCTGGTCGCGGCGGGCGTCACCTCGAACAAGCGCGACGGCATCCGGGTGCTCGCCAAGGGCGAGATCAAGACGAAGGTCAGCCTGACCGTGACCGGCGCCTCGGCCTCGGCCGTGGAAGCGGTGGAAAAGGCGGGCGGCAAGATCACCCTTCTGGCACCTGTGGCGGCTGCGGCTGAATAACCTTGTGAGCGGCCCAAAGGTCGCTTACATCAGCACCCAGTTTTCCCGCGCCGCCGACCGGAGAACGGTCCGGCGGCGCTTGGCTTGAAAGAGACCTGACATGGCATCAGCTGCCGAACAAATGGCCGCGAACCTCAGCTGGGGCATGCTTGGCAAGGCGACCGACCTGCGCCAGCGCATCTTCTTCACGATCGGCCTGCTGATCGTCTACCGGCTGGGCACCTATATTCCGGTTCCCGGCATCGACGGCACCGCGCTGCGGGAGTTCATGGCCGATGCGACGCAGACTGTCGGCGGGATGCTGAACATGTTCACCGGCGGCGCCCTGTCGCGGATGGGGATCTTTGCCCTGGGGATCATGCCCTACATCAGCGCCTCGATCATCGTGCAGCTTCTGGGGACGATGTACGGACCCTGGCAGCAGCTGAAGAAAGAAGGCGAGCAGGGCCGCAAGAAGCTGAACCAGTACACCCGCTATGGGACGGTCGCGCTGGCGATCCTGCAGGGCTATGGCATCGCGATGTCGATCCAGGGCGGCGGGCTGGCGCATGAGCCCGGCTTCTTCTTCATCGCCTCCTGCGTCATCACTCTGGTCGGCGGCACGATGTTCCTGATGTGGCTGGGCGAACAGATCACCGCCCGCGGCATCGGCAACGGCATCTCTCTCATCATTTTCGTCGGCATCGTGGCGGAAATCCCGCGCGCGCTGGCGCAGTTCTTCGAGCAGGGCCGGTCGGGCGCGCTGTCGACCCCGGTGATCCTTGGGGTGATCGTGATGGTCGTTGTCGTGATCGCCTTCGTCGTCTTCATGGAGCGGGCGCTGCGCAAGATCTCGATCCTCTATCCGCGCCGTCAGGTCGGGATGAAGGTCTACGAGGGCGGGTCGTCGCACCTGCCGATCAAGGTGAACCCGGCGGGCGTGATCCCGGCGATCTTCGCGTCGTCGATCCTGCTGCTGCCGACGACGATCAGCACTTTCTCGGGCTCGACCACGAACCCGGTCCTGTCCTGGCTTGCGGCGAACCTTGGCTACGGACAGCCGCTGCACATGGTGTTTCTCTCGGCGATGGTCGTGTTCTTCGCCTATTTTTACACCCTGAACGTGGCGTTCAAGGTCGATGAGGTGGCCGAGAACCTGAAGAACCAGAACGCTTCGGTTCCCGGCATTCGTCCGGGCAAGAAGACCGAGGAATACCTTGAGTATGTGGTCAATCGTGTGCTTGTCCTGGGGTCGGCGTATCTGACAGCGGTGGTGTTGCTGCCCGAGTTTCTGATCAGCAAGGTCGGTATCCCGTTCTACTTCGGCGGGACCTCGGTCCTGATCGTGGTTTCCGTGACCATGGACACAATCCAGCAGGTCCAGTCGCATCTTCTGGCGCATCAGTACGAGGCGCTGATCGAGAAGTCGCAGCTGCGCGGACGCAAGAAGCCGGGTGCGAAGGCCGCACCCAAGGCCCCGGCACGGCGCTGACCCGATGAAGAACATCATTCTTCTGGGGCCGCCGGGGGCGGGGAAGGGCACGCAGGCCACGCGGCTGGTGGAAGCCCGGAACATGATCCAGCTTTCGACCGGCGACATGCTGCGGGCCGCGCGGACGAGCGGCACCGAGATGGGCCGCAAGGTCGCAGCAGTGCTGGACGCGGGCGGGCTGGTGACCGACGAGATCGTCATCGGCCTGATCGAGGAGAAGCTGGCGCAGGATGGCCACGGCGGGTTCATCTTTGACGGGTTCCCGCGCACGTTGCGGCAGGCCGATGCGCTGGGGGCTTTGCTGACCCGGATGGGCCTGACGCTGGATGCGGTGATCGAGCTTGTCGTGGACGACAAGGCGCTGGTCGGCCGGATCGTCAAGCGAGCCGAAGAGGCAAGGGCCGCGGGCCAGCCCGTCCGCAAGGACGACACGCCGGAAGTCTTCCAGGTCCGCCTGCAGGAATACTACAAGAACACGGCGCCTCTGATCGGCTATTACTGGGCCAAGGGCGACCTGCGGCAGATCGACGGTATGGCCGAGATGCAGGCCGTTGCCGACGAGATCGCCAAGGTTCTTGACAAAGCCTGAAAAACCCCCTTCGCGGCCTTGACGGCCCCGGGAAAACCCCATATGGCACGGCGTCCCGGGCGGGAATCGCCGCTCCTGGGCCTTCCTTATCGGAAGTTCGTATCGCCGGGTTAACCGCCCGCGCGGTGTTGTGAAAAAAGGTTCTGGCACTACGGAACCGCAACAGAAGAAGGACGACACGTTTGGCACGTATTGCTGGCGTCAACATTCCGACCGCGAAACGGGTTCCGATCGCGCTCACCTACATCACCGGGATCGGCCCCCACACCGCCCAGACCATCTGCGAAGCGCTCAAGATCGACACGGCGCGCCGGGTGAACCAGTTGACCGACAGCGAAGTGCTGGCGATCCGCGAATACATCGACGCGAACCTGACCGTCGAAGGCGACCTGCGCCGCGAAGTCACGATGAACATCAAGCGTCTGATGGACCTGGGCTGCTACCGCGGCCTGCGCCACCGCAAGGGCCTGCCGGTCCGCGGCCAGCGCACCCACACCAACGCCCGCACCCGCAAAGGCCCCGCGAAGGCCATTGCCGGCAAGAAGAAATAAGGGGGCCCGGATATGGCACGCGATACCAAGGCCGCCCGCGGCAAGAAGAAAGAACGCAAGAACATCGCCGCTGGCGTGGCGCATGTGAACTCGTCGTTCAACAACACCAAGATCCTGATCTCGGACGTGCAGGGCAACGCGATCTCGTGGTCGTCCTCGGGCACGATGGGGTTCAAGGGTTCGCGCAAGTCGACGCCTTATGCCGCCCAGATGGCTGCCGAAGACGCCGGCCGCAAGGCGCAGGAACATGGCGTCCGCACGCTGGAGGTTGAAGTGCAGGGTCCGGGTTCGGGCCGTGAATCGGCGCTGCGCGCCCTGGCGGCCGTCGGCTTCCAGATCACCTCGATCCGCGACGTGACCCCGCTGGCGCACAACGGTTGCCGCCCGCCGAAGCGCCGCCGCGTTTAAGGTACTGATTTCGGCCGGGCCGTGGGGGGATCACCCCTCGCGGCCCGGTTTTCGTCGTTTACGATCCTCGGGCGTCCGCCGGCTTACGGACATCGGCAGCGGACAAGAATAGGGGCTTCAGAATGATCCACAAGAACTGGCAGGAACTCATCAAACCCGCGAACCTTGTCGTCAAGCCGGGGGCCGATGCGGCCCGCGTCGCGACCGTCATCGCCGAACCGCTGGAGCGCGGCTTTGGCCTGACGCTGGGCAACGCGCTGCGCCGGGTGCTGATGTCTTCGCTGCAGGGGGGGGCGATCACCAGCGTCCAGATCGACAACGTGCTGCACGAGTTTTCCAGCGTGGCGGGCGTTCGTGAGGACGTGACCGACATCGTCCTGAACCTGAAGGGCGTGAGCCTGAAGATGGACGTGGAAGGCCCGAAGCGGCTGTCGATCTCGGCCAAGGGGCCGGGGGTCGTGACTGCGGGCGACATCAGCGAATCGAACGGCATCGAGGTCCTGAACAAGGACCACGTGATCTGCCACCTCGACGAAGGCGCGGACGTGTTCATGGAGCTGACCGTGAACACCGGCAAGGGCTATGTCTCGGCCGACAAGAACCGCCCGGAGGACGCTCCGATCGGCCTGATCCCGATCGACGCGATCTATTCGCCGGTCAAGAAGGTCAGCTACGAAGTGCAGCCCACCCGCGAGGGCCAGGTGCTGGACTATGACAAGCTGACGATGAAGATCGAAACCGACGGCAGCCTGACGCCGGATGACGCCGTGGCCTATGCCGCGCGCATCCTGCAGGACCAGCTGTCGATCTTCGTGAACTTCGAAGAGCCCGAATCGGCCAAAGTTGGCGAGATCGACTCCGGCCTGGAGTTCAACCCGCTTCTCTTGAAGAAGGTGGACGAGCTGGAGCTTTCGGTCCGTTCGGCCAACTGCCTGAAGAACGACAACATCGTCTATATCGGCGACCTGATCCAGAAGACCGAAGCCGAGATGCTGCGCACCCCGAACTTCGGCCGCAAGTCGCTGAACGAGATCAAGGAAGTGCTTTCGGGCATGGGCCTGCATCTTGGCATGGACGTCGAAAGCTGGCCGCCGGAGAACATCGAAGACCTGGCCAAGCGTTTCGAGGACCAGTTCTGACCTTGGAAGGGCGCGGCTTGATCCGCGCCCGACCTTCTACCCGGGCAATCCCGCCCCAACGACGTTGTCCGCACGCACGGGCAGCAACACAAAGCAAAAGAGACGTTAGGAGACCATCATGCGTCACGCCCGCGGCTATCGCCGCCTGAACCGCACCCACGAACACCGCAAGGCGCTGTTCGCCAACATGGCTGGATCCTTGATCGAGCACGAGCAGATCAAGACCACGCTGCCCAAGGCCAAGGAATTGCGCCCGGTCATCGAAAAGCTGATCACGCTGGCCAAGCGCGGGGACCTGCATGCCCGCCGTCTGGCGGCTGCGCAGCTGAAGCAGGACATGCACGTTGCGCGCCTGTTCGACGTTCTCGCCCCGCGCTACAAGGACCGTCAGGGCGGCTATGTCCGCGTCCTGAAGGCAGGCTTCCGCTATGGCGACATGGCGCCGATGGCGATCATCGAATTCGTTGACCGCGACACCTCGGCCAAGGGGGCTGCCGACCGCGCCCGCGAAGAGGCTGCCGAGAACGCCTGACGACCGTCCCTCCGGTTTGTATCCGACCGAAGGCCCGCCAGCTTTGGCGGGCCTTCGCTTATGGAGTGGTCAAAGCCCGATTTGACGCGGCGTCCAAGTGCAACAGTTTCAGCCTAAGTACACTACAGCGCTTGAAACTTTACACCTAAAGTTGAATGTAGAGGGACAGGGGTTCCGAGTTCCGATGTCGCAGAGCAAGAAGTTGACCGAGCTGTATGAAGAGCTGCATGACCTTGCACCCGAGGGCTATGCTGTCGGTTTGCACATCCGTTTTGCCAGTCCGCTGATCTATCACAGCCGCTATCCGGCGGACTGGGTCGAGTATTACAATTCGCACTCCTATTACTTGCGTGATCCAGTGATTTTCTGGGGAATTGGCACCGCCGGCACCCGCCGGTGGAGTGAAATTCCGCTGCCCGATCCGTTCGAACTTCTGAAGAAGGCCGCGACCTACGGAATGAAGTTTGGCGCGGTGTCTTCCTATGGCCCGATCACGTCAAGGTCGATGGCCGGTGTCACCCGGTCCGACCGCGAGTTCACCGATGTCGAGATGGAGCGGCTCGCCGATATCACTGCGCGCCTGCATATCGCCGCGAAGCCGCCATCCGAACTGACCAAAGCGCAGATCGAGGCGCTGCAATGCATTGCAAATGGGGACCGTCACACGGCTGCTGCGGCTAAACTCGGGATTTCGGAAAGCGCCTTCAAGGCCCGACTGAATTCTGCCCGGATCAGACTGGAGGCTCGGACCGCGACCGAGGCTCTGAAGAAGGCGCGCGAGTATCGATTGCTGTAGCAGGCGTGTGACGTTTCCCTTCGAAGGTTCGACGATCATTCGGAAGGAGACGGAAATGGAAGTCACGACTCTCTCATACGACAACCTGCACAATCATGGCGAGCTGTTCGCCAACATGTTCAGGGCGCGACACCGGGCGTTCATCCAGCAGAACAAGTGGGATCTGCCGGAAGCGAACGGGATGGAATTCGACCAGTACGACACTCCCGCCAGCCGCTGGGTTGCGGTGCATGAGGGCGGCGAAGTTCTGGCGGGCATCCGGCTGACGCCCACAACGCATAAATGCGGCATCTACACCTACATGATCCGCGATGCACAGCGGGGCCTGCTGGAATCGATCCCATCGAACCTTTTGAACTTTCCAGCGCCGGTATCAGAGAGCATCTGGGAATCGAGCCGGGTCTTCGTATCCGAAGCCGTGCCCGCCGCGCTGCGGCTGCGCGTCCAGTTGCAGTTGCGCCAGGAAATGGTGAATGCTGCCCGCGAGCTGGGTGCGACCACTGTCCTTGGGCTTATTCCGGAAGCCTCGCGCCGGATTGGCCGCCGCGTGGGCCTTGAATGCGAACCGGCAGGCCCCATCCTGAACTTCGACGGGCTGGATTGTGTCTGCGTCACCATCAACATGGGTCCGAAAATGCATTGAATGCGGTTGGCTGCGCATTTGGCGCAAGTGGTAAACCCCGAATGACGAAGTGCAGCGGCTGAAGCGCTGAGTTGCGGACTGCCGCGAGATATGGCGAGTGAAGATGAGTATCCGGACTGGTATTGATGTTGAACTGCAGACTGTGGCCCGCCTTGCGACGGCTGGTTATTTCATCGGCCTGCATATACGCTTTACATCACCGTTGTTGACGTTTCAGACCTACGATCAACGATGGATCGATCATTACACCGAAAATGGGTATGTTCTGCGTGACCCGATGACGGCATGGGGCTTTTCGCGGACCGGCTGGATCCGGTGGAGCGATCCGGCCCTTCTGGACCCGTTCGGGCTTTTCAGGGAAGCGGCGCAATACGGACTGAACCATGGCGTTACCGTCGCCGCCGGTCCGATCAAGTCGCGCACGATTGCGAGTTTCGCCCGGGAAGACCGGGAGTTTCGGGATGACGAGATCGACAGGATCGAGCGGTCGGTAAAGCGCCTGCACGACCTGAGCGAACCGCCCGAAGCACTGACCGAGGCCCAGATCGAGGCCTTGAGATGCATTGCAGGAGGCGACCGCATAGCTGCTGCGGCGGAGAAGCTGGGAATATCCGAAAGCGCGCTGAAAGCCCGGATCAGTACGGCCCGTGACCGCCTGATGGCGCGGACCACTGCCGAAGCGATCCAGCGCGCCAAGGACAACCGTCTGATCTGACGCGTCCCCTGCAAGGTTAAGACCTGACCCCAACCTGCAGGAGGACCCTATGCAGACCACGACGCTTTCTTTTGCCAACATGCACAACCATGGCGAGCTTTTCGCCAACATGCTGCGCGCACGGCGCGAGCTGTTCATCGTCCACAACAAGTGGAACCTGCCCGAGGCGATGGGCATGGAGTATGACCAGTATGACACTCCCGCCAGCCGCTGGGTCGTCGTGCATGACGAGACGGGCAAGGTCCTGGCGGGCAACCGGCTGACCCCCACGACGCATGGCTGTGGCATCTACAGCTACATGATCCGCGACGCTCAGCGGGGCCTACTGGAGACGATCCCGGCGAACCTTCTGTACGATCCCGCCCCGATGGAGGGGCATATCTGGGAAAGCTCGCGCCTGTTCGTGGCGCATGACACGCCCGCAGCCATTCGACGCCGGGTCCATGCGCAGCTGATCGCGCAACTGGGTGACACGGTGCGCAGCCTGGGTGCCACGCATTGCCTGACGCTTCTGGCCGCGACCTGGCCGCGCTGGGCCGACCGGGTGGGCGTGAAGATGCGGGCGATGGGGCCGGTCATGGTGATCGACGGGATCGAGAACCAGGTGGTCGAGATGGACTTCTCGGGCAAGCTGCACTGATCCCCGTGCGGCGACCCGGGACCGTTGAGGTTCCGGGTTGCCTCGCCGGGCGGGTGATCCCAGATTGGGGGGGACCAGTCCTTTGGGGTCCCGTTCATGCGCAAACTGATCCTGTGTCTGATCCTTGCCCTGGGCATGGGCGGCGGCCTGCCAGCCGAAACCGTCCCCAACAGTGCGGCCGAGATTGCCCTGTCCTTTGCCCCTGTGGTGCGAAAGACCGCCCCGGCGGTGGTCAACATCTACGCGCGCCAGCAGGTGGCGGACCGGGACCATCCCTTCGCGGGCGATCCGTTCTTTGACCAGTTCTTCCAGGGCATGGGCGGCCCGACGCGGGTTGAGAATTCCCTGGGGTCAGGGGTGATCCTGTCGGAGGACGGGCTGGTGGTGTCGAACTACCACGTGGTTACCGACGCGACGGATATTCGCGTGGTGCTGGCCGACCGGCGCGAGTTCGCCGCGCGGGTCCTGCTTGTCGATCCGCAAAGCGACCTTGCCGTCCTGAAAGTCGAGGCGGATGTGCCGCTGCCGGCGCTGGGCATCGGTGACAGCGACGCGTTGCAGGTCGGCGATCTGGTCCTGGCGGTGGGCAATCCGTTCGGCGTGGGACAGACGGTGAGTTCCGGCATCGTGTCGGGCCTCGCGCGGTCGGCGCTGCAGGTCGGCGATGGGACGGGGTATTTCGTGCAAACCGATGCGCCGATCAATCCCGGCAACTCAGGCGGGGCACTGGTGGATATGGCGGGGCGGCTGGTGGGGATCAACACGGCGATCCTGACCAAGGATGGGGGGGCCAACGGGATCGGGTTTGCGGTGCCGTCAAACCTGGTTGCTGCGGTGGTGGCGGCGGCGCGCGAGGGGGCGGGCCGGTTTTCCCGGCCCTGGGCCGGGCTGATGGGGCAGGAGGTGGATGGCCAGGTCGCCGAGGCCTTGGGGATGGAGCGGCCCGTGGGGATGCTGGTGACGGCGATGCATCCGCAAAGCCCTTTTGCGGCGGCGGGTCTTGCAGAAGGCGACGTGGTCCTGACCCTGGGCGGCGCGCCGGTCAACACGCCGCAGGAGTTCCTGTATCGGCTTTCGGTGCTGGGCGAGGGGAAGCAACCGGTCACCTATCTGAAAGCCTCGGCAGAGCGGGAAGGCGATGTGGTCCTCGGGCCCGCCCCCGACGTGCCGGACCGCGAAACGGTGACAGTGACCGAGGACGTGATCCTGCGCGGTGCAGAGCTGGCGCGGATCAACCCGGCTGTGATCAGCGAGTTGCGGCTGCCCCTTGGCGCGAATGGCGTGGCGGTCCTTGGGGCGGGGGACTTCGCCTATGAGGTGGGCCTGCAGGCGGGCGATGTCATGGTGGCGATCAACGGGGTGGCGGTCTCTACCCCGTCCGAGGCGCTGGAAGTGGCTCGGCAGCCCGCGCGGCGCTGGCAGATCGACCTGATCCGGCAGGGTGAGCCCTTGCGCCTGCGCTTCCGGCTTTAGTCCAGAGGCCCGCCCGGATAAGGTGACGGCATGGCCGACCTTTTCGACATGCCCGCCCAGCCCGACAGTGGACCCCGCCCGCTGGCCGACCGGTTGCGACCGAAGTCCTTGGCCGAGGTGATCGGGCAGGAGAAGGTCCTGTCGCGCGAGGGGCCCCTGGGGGCAATGCTGGCGGCGGGGTCGCTGTCATCCCTGATCCTCTGGGGGCCGCCGGGGGTGGGCAAGACCACGATCGCGCGGCTGCTGGCGGATGAGACGGACCTGCATTTCGTGCAGATTTCCGCGATCTTCACCGGGGTGCCGGAGCTGCGGAAGGTGTTCGAGGCGGCGAAGCTGCGGCGCGGGAACGGCAAGGGGACGCTTCTTTTCGTCGACGAGATCCACCGCTTTAACAAGGCGCAACAGGACGGGTTCCTGCCGCATATGGAAGACGGGACGATCCTGCTGGTTGGGGCCACGACCGAGAACCCGTCGTTCGAGCTGAACGCGGCGCTTCTGTCCCGGGCGCAGGTGATCGTGCTGGAGCGGCTGTCGCTGGTCGATCTGGAACGGCTCGCGCAGCGGGCGGAGCAGGAGCTTCAGCGCGCGCTACCGCTGTCGGGCGAAGCGCGGGAGGCGATGCTGGAGATGGCCGATGGCGATGGGCGGGCGCTGTTGAACCTGATCGAGCAGGTGGCGGCGTGGAAAGTTGACGGGACGCTCAGCCGCGACCAGCTGGCCCAGCGGCTGATGCGGCGGGCGGCGAATTACGACAAGTCGGGGGATGGGCACTACAACCTGATCTCCGCCCTGCACAAGTCGGTGCGGGGGTCCGACCCCGACGCGGCGCTCTACTGGTTCGCGCGGATGCTGGAGGGGGGCGAGGACCCCCGGTTCCTTGCACGGCGGATCACGCGGATGGCGGTGGAGGACATCGGCCTTGCCGATCCGCAGGCCGAGGCGGTGTGTCTGGACGGCTGGCAGACCTATGAGCGGCTGGGTTCGCCGGAGGGGGAACTCGCGCTGGCGCAGGCGGTAGTGTACCTCGCGCTCGCGCCCAAGTCGAACGCGGTCTATGTGGCCTACAAGGCGGCGCGGGCGGCGGCGCGGGAGACGGGGAGCCTGATGCCGCCGAAGCATATCCTGAATGCGCCGACGCGGATGATGAAGGAGCAGGGCTATGGGTCGGGCTATGCCTATGACCATGATGCCGAGGATGGGTTTTCTGGGCAGAACTACTTCCCGGACGGGATGAAGCGGCCCGTGTGGTATCTGCCACCCGAGCGCGGGTTCGAACGAGAATTGAAGAAGCGGGTGGAGTATTTCGCCAAGCTGCGGGCGAAACGGCAGGAGGGGTAGGGCAAATCTTTTCGAAAAGATTTGCAAATTCCTTCGAAGGAATTTGGCCCGGCCGCACCCGCGCGCAAAGATTGACATTCCGCCCGCCCCGCCGCAAAGGGGGCGCATGTCCCAGACCCTTCCCCTCATCGCGCTTGGCGGCGCAATCGGTTCGGTGTTGCGCTACCTGATGGTCGGTGCGATCGGTGCGCCCTGGGGGGTGGCGGCGGTCAATGTGCTGGGGAGTTTCGTCATCGGTGCCCTCTTTGTCCTGATCCCGCGCGAGGGGGGGCAGCTGTTCCTTTTGACCGGGGTTCTGGGTGGTTTCACCACCTTCTCCGCGTTTTCGCTGGACACGCTGAAGCTGGTCGAGGGCGGCCAGCCGCTGCTTGCCGCAGTCTATGTGCTGATATCGGTCATCCTGTCGCTGATTGCTGTCGCGCTCGGCGTGGCCATTGCCCGGAGCCTTGCATGACCGTCCAGATGCTGACCGTGACCGAGGACGAGGGCGAGCAGCGGCTGGACAAGTGGCTGCGCCGCCGGTTTCCGCAGCTGAATCAGGTCGCGGTGGAAAAGCTGTGCCGGACGGGGCAGGTCCGGGTGGACAGTGGCCGGGTCAAGGCGTCGGATCGGGTGGTTCCAGGCCAGACCGTGCGCGTGCCGCCATTGCCGGATGCAGCCCCGCGGACCGAGGCGCGGGTGCAGGGTGTCTCGGCGGCGGATGCGCGGATGATCCAGGGCGCGGTGTTGTGGAAGGACGAGCACATGATTGTGCTCAACAAGCCCGCGGGGCTGCCGTCGCAGGGCGGGTCGGGGCAAGGTGACCGGCATGTCGACGGTTTGGCCGAGGCACTGAAATTCGGCTACAAGGAAAAGCCCAAGCTGGTGCACCGGCTGGACAAGGACACCTCGGGCGTCCTGATGCTGGCGCGGACCGACCGGGTGGCGCGGGCGCTGAGTGAGGCGCTGCGGCACAGGAATGCGCGCAAGATCTACTGGGCCGTCGTGGCGGGCGTGCCGCACCCCAAGCAGGGCTCGATCAAGTTCGCGCTGGAGAAGGCACCTGGCCGAGGTCGCGGGGGCGAGGGCGAGAAGATGATCTGCGTCCACCCGGCAAAGATGGCCGAGCATCCGGACGCCAAGCGGGCGCAGACCGATTACTTCACGCTGTGGTTCCTGGGCACTCGTTTGTCCTGGATGGCGCTGGAGCCGGTGACGGGGCGCACCCATCAGCTGCGCGCCCACATGGCCGAGATCGGGCATCCGATCATCGGGGACGGCAAGTACGGCGGGTCCGAGACCGAGAACCTGGGCGATGGCTGGGGCGCGGGGGCGGGGGGCGACCTGTCGAAGAAGCTGCATCTTCATGCCCGCAGCCTGACCATCGAGCATCCGATCCTGAAGACCCAGCTGACCTTCACCGCGCCCTTGCCCGAGCACATGGCGCGGACCTGGAAGCTGCTGGACTGGAAGGAGGACGACGTGCCCGCCGATCCGTTCGAGGCGATCAGATGAGCGTCTGGGCTGCGCGGCGGTTCTGGACTGTGGCCAGCGTCGTTCCGGTCGAGGGCGGCTTTGCGGTGCATCTGGACGCCCGTCCGGTGCGCACGCCGCTGAAGGCCCCGCTGGTGCTGCCGACGCAAGGCTTGGCCCAGGCGGTGGCGGCGGAATGGGATGCGCAGGTCGGCAAGGTGAACCCCGAGACCATGCCTTTCACGCGGACGGCGAACTCGGCCATCGACAAGGTTGCGCCGCACTTCGACGCCGTGGCGGCGATGCTGGCCGAATATGGCGGCAGTGACCTTCTGTGCTACCGGGCCGAGGGGCCGGACGATCTGGTGGCGCGGCAGGCCAAGGCCTGGGACCCGATCCTGATCTGGGCGCGAGAGAGGTTCGGGGCGGAGCTTGCGGTGACAGCAGGCGTGATGCATGTGGCCCAAGAGCCCGAGAGCCTTGTTGCCCTGCACCGCAAGCTGGGCGAGATGACGGCGTTCCAGCTTTCCGCCTTCCACGACCTTGTCGCGCTTTCGGGATCGCTGCTGCTTGCGCTCGCGGTGACCCAAGGGCGGCTGACGGCCGAGGAAGCCTGGGGCCTGTCGCGCATCGACGAGGACTGGCAGATTTCTCTCTGGGGCGAAGACGAAGAGGCCGCCGAGGTCGCCGCCCGGAAGCACGCGGCCTTTCTTCAGGCAGACCGATTCTACGCATTGTGTGGGTGACAAGTTTGCCCATTCCTTCGGCAGGATAGTGCTGAAAGGCAGAAATGCTGGGCTAACGCCCGGAAAATGGGCGATTTTCCCGATTTGGACGATGGCCGCTTGACCTGCCAAAGCGCTTTCGCGGAAACTGGCCTACAGTAGGGGCGATAAGGTCCCTGCATCACCACCGGCGCGAGGGGATCGCGCTGCACAAAGAACGTGACCCCCGAAGGGCCACTTACTCAGGAAGAGGTAAGAATGACAAAATCCGTATTCTTCGGCGCGCTTGCGGCCACCACGCTGGTCGCGGGCCTGGCCGGTGCGGCGACCCTTGACGACGTCAAGGCGCGCGGCGAGCTGATCTGCGGGTCCAACACCGGTCTGACCGGCTTTGGTGCCCCTGATGCGAGCGGCAACTGGACCGGCTTCGACGTCGACCTGTGCCGGGCGGTTGCGGCCGTTGTCCTGGGTGACGCGAACAAGGTGAAGTTCGTCCCGACGACGGGCGAAACCCGCTTTACCGCGCTGCAGTCGGGCGAGGTGGACCTTCTGGTCCGCAACTCGACCTGGACCTATTCGCGCGACAGCGAACTGGCGCTGGATTTCGTCGCGGTGAACTACTACGACGGCCAGGGCTTCATGGTGAAGAAGGACCTCGGCGTTTCGTCGGCCAAGGAACTGGATGGCGCGACCGTCTGCATCCAGACCGGCACCACGACCGAGCTGAACCTGGCTGACTTCTTCAAGCAGAACAACATCACCTACCAGCCCGTCACCGTCGCCGACGATTCGGAAGCGCAGCGGCAGTACCTGGCCGGGGCCTGCGACGCCTACACCACTGACGCCTCGGGCCTGGCCGCCAGCCGCGCGACCATGCCGGATGCCGAGAACCATATCATCCTTCCGGAAATCATCTCGAAGGAGCCTCTTGGCCCGGTTGTCCGTCACGGCGACAGCCAGTGGGGTGACGTGGTCCGCTGGACCTACTACGCGCTGCTGATCGCCGAAGAGAAAGGCATCACCTCGGCCAACGTCGAGGAAGTCGCGACGTCGAGTGCGGATGAGGAAGTAAAGCGCCTGCTGGGTGTCTCGGGTGACATGGGCGTGAAGATGGGCGTCGACAACGCCGCGTTCAAAACCGCCATCGCCGCCGTCGGCAACTATGGCGAAATCTTCGCGCGCAACATCGGCGAAGGCACCACGATCAACCTGGCCCGCGGCCTGAACGCGCTGTGGACCCAGGGCGGCCTGCAGTACGCTCCGCCGTTCCGTTGATCCATGACCGGGGGCGCCAACTGGCGCCCCCGCTTTTCGTCCAAGGATAACCTGACAGTCCAGGGGCACCGACCCCAAAGCCACCGGAAAAGCCGGGGCCGACTTCGGGAAACAGGGGGTAACGATGGCATTGGCCACGGACGTGCCGAAAGATGGCTTTCGGCTCTCGATGCTCGTCTACGACACGCGCTACCGGTCCTACACGATCCAGATCGTAGTGCTGATCCTGTTCGCCATGGCGGTGGCCTGGCTTCTGAACAACACCGCGCAGAACCTTGCGGCGCGCGGGAAGGAGTTCAACTTCGGCTTCCTGTGGCAGCGTGCGGGCTATGACATCGGCCAACAGCTGATCCCCTACACGAACGACAGCACCCATTTCCGGGCGTTACTGGTCGGGCTTTTGAACACGCTGGCCGTGGCCTTCTGGGGCTGCATCCTGGCGACGGTCGTCGGCGTCGTCGTGGGCGTGCTGCGCCTGTCGAACAACTGGCTGATCAGCCGGCTGATGACGGTCTATGTCGAGGCGTTCCGCAACGTGCCGGTGCTGCTGTGGATCCTTCTGAGCTATGTGATCCTTTCGGAAACGACGCCGCAGCCGCGCGATTTTCGCGTGACAGACGAGATGGTGGCGGCGGGGACCGAACCCGCGGCCTCGATGATCGCGTTTGGCACGGTGGCCGTGACCAACCGCGGCACCAACATTCCGGCACCGCTGTTCGAACGGGGCCTGGGGTCGGTCGATCTGGGCTTTCTTACGCTGAACCTGACGTTCCTGGCGATCGTGCTGGTCATCGCCGGATCGGTCTGGGTGAACCGCAGGCTTCTGGCGAATGCGCGGGCACGGCAGGAGGCGACGGGCGACCGGCCGGTGACCTGGTGGAAGTCGATCCTGATCCTGTTCGGCCCGATCATCGTGCTGCTTGTGGCGCTTGGCTTCCATCTGGAGGTCCCCGCCCTGAAGGGCTTCAACTTCCAGGGTGGGATCCTTGTCGCGCACAGTTTTACCGCGCTGCTGATTGCGCTGGCCCTGTATACGGCGGCCTTCATCGCGGAGATCGTCCGCGCCGGAATCCAGGCGATCAGCCGCGGACAGACCGAGGCCGCCTTTGCGCTGGGCCTGCGGCCAAACCGCACCATGAGCCTGATCATCCTGCCTCAGGCGCTGCGGGTGATCATCCCGCCCTTGATCAGCCAGTACCTGAACCTGACCAAGAACACCTCGCTTGGCATCGCGGTCAGCTACCTTGACCTGCGGGGCACGCTGGGCGGGATCACGCTGAACCAGACCGGGCGCGAGCTGGAATGCATGCTGTTGATGATGCTGATCTACCTCACGATCAGCCTGATCATCTCGGTCGTGATGAATATCTACAACAAGTCCGTCCAACTGAAGGCGCGCTGAGATGAGTGAAACGCACGCCCAGACCGTCACCTTCGTCCGCGACACGATGCTGCCGCCGGTCCCGCCGCCCGCAGGCGAGCGCGGGGCCGTCAAATGGATGCGCGAGAACCTGTTTTCGACGCCTTTGAACATCGTGCTGACCGTCCTTGGGGTCCTGATCATCTGGTGGTTGATCTCGGCCTCGTTGCCGTGGTGGCTGAATTCGGTCTGGAATGCCGAGAGCCTGACCCAGTGCCGCGAGATCGTGGCGGCAAGCGCCGGGCCTGATGCCAGCGGTGCCTGCTGGGCGATGATCCGCGAGCGCTGGCACCAGTTCCTGTTCGGCTTCTATCCGCCAGACCAATGGTGGCGGCCGGTCCTGGCCTTTGGCTTGCTGTTCGCAGCACTCGCTCCGGTGCTGTTTTCCGGCCAGAAGCGGAACCTGACGCTGATCCTGGGCGGCGTCGCTGTCTATGTTCTGGTCACGCTGTGGCTTGCGGCCGCGCCCGGGTTCCCCTTCCTGCTGGCGGTGCTGCTGGTCGCCGGGCTGCTGGCGTTGGCGCAGGTGCAGCCGGGCAAGCTGCTGTGGTTCACGCTCGCCTACCCGGCGCTGTGTTTCTGGCTGTTGTGGGGCGGCTCGATCTGGGCACCCATCGTGGCGATGGCTGGGTTTGCAATCCTGTATCTGGTGTTCCGCCTTGCCGCGCCGCTGATCGGACTGGCCCCGGCTGCGGGTGCAGGCATCGTGGCGGCCGCGCTGTGGTGGCTTTATCTTGAGGCCCCGGTGGCGGGCGGGCTGCAATCGGTGATCCCGCTGGCACTGCAAGCGGTCAATTCCGACCAGTTTGGCGGCTTTCTTCTGGCCATCGTGATCGGGGTGACGGGTATCAGCTTTTCGCTGCCCATCGGCATCCTCTTGGCGCTGGGGCGGCAGTCGGACATGCTGATCGTCAAGACGCTGTCGGTGGGGTTCATCGAGTTCATCCGGGGCGTGCCTCTCATCACGCTTCTCTTCACGGCATCGCTTTTGCTGCAGTACTTCCTGCCGCCGGGGACGAACTTCGACATCATCCTGCGCGTCATCATCCTGGTGACCTTCTTCGCCGCGGCTTACCTGGCCGAGGTGATCCGGGGCGGTCTGGCGGCCTTGCCGAGGGGTCAGTACGAGGCGGCGGATGCGCTGGGACTGGATTACTGGCGGGCACAACGGCTGATCATCCTGCCGCAGGCGCTGAAGATCTCGATCCCCGCGATCGTGTCGACCTTCATCGGGCTGTTCAAGGACACGACGCTGGTGGCATTCGTGGGCCTGATGGACCCCTTGAAGGGCGTGACGCAAATCGTCCGCGCCGACATCGACTGGAAGGGCATCTACTGGGAGCCCTACATCTTTGTCGGCACTATCTTCTTCCTCATCTGCTTCGGCATGTCGCGGTATTCCATGTATCTGGAACGCAAGCTGAAGACCGATCATCGCTAAGGGCACGCACATGGCAGACGCAGCAAAGATGCAGGTTTCGGACGAAGTCGCGATCCAGATTACCGGCATGAACAAGTGGTATGGGCAGTTCCACGTCCTGCGCGACATCAACATGACGGTGCAGCGGGGGGAGCGGATCGTGATCTGCGGGCCGTCAGGGTCGGGGAAATCGACGCTGATCCGCTGCATCAACCGGCTGGAGGAGCACCAGCAAGGGCAGATCATCGTCGACGGGACGGAGCTGACGAACGACCTGAAGAACATCGACAAGGTGCGGTCCGAAGTCGGGATGGTGTTCCAGCACTTCAACCTGTTCCCGCATCTGACGATCCTTGAAAACCTGACGCTGGCGCCGATCTGGGTGCGAAAGGTGCCGAAGCGCGAGGCGGAAGAGACCGCGATGTACTTCCTGTCGAAGGTGAAGATCCCGGAGCAGGCGCACAAGTACCCGGGCCAGCTGTCGGGCGGGCAGCAGCAGCGGGTGGCCATCGCGCGGTCCCTGTGCATGAAGCCCAGGATCATGCTGTTCGACGAACCCACCTCGGCGCTGGACCCCGAGATGATCAAGGAAGTGCTGGATACGATGATCCAGCTGGCGCAGGAGGGCATGACCATGCTTTGCGTCACGCACGAGATGGGGTTCGCTCAGGCCGTAGCGAACCGGGTCATCTTCATGGACCAGGGTCAGATCGTCGAGCAGAACGAGCCGAGGGAGTTCTTCAACAATCCGAAGAGCGAACGGACCAAGCTGTTCCTCAGCCAGATTCTGGGACACTAGGCGGTCAGAGGCTGCCCCGCGCGATCAGTGTAGGCTGGATCAGGACATGCTCGGCGACGCTGCGGCCGCCGATGCGGGTCAGAAGCGCGTCGGCCGCGACGCGCCCCATGCGGCGGCCGTCCTGGTCGACCGAGGCGAGATCGATCATCGGCAAGGCTGCCACGGGGTTGTTGTCGTAGCCGACGAGCGCCAGGTCCTCGGGCACGCGGAGGCCCAGCTTCCAGGCCATGTTGCGCAGCGGCACCGCGTCGAGGTCGGACCAGCAGAAGATGGCGCGGGGGCGGTCAGGCGCGGTGAGGTAGCGGCGGAGGTGCGCTTCGCGCGGCTGATCGGATTGCGGCACGCGCAGGATGCGGGCCCGTTCGGCGATCCCGAGGTCCTGCATCATCGAAAGATAGCCCTGTTCGCGCTGGGGTGACACGTCGGCCTGATGGCGCGCGTCCCATTCCATCGCCAGCATCGCGATGTCGCGGTAGCCTTGCGCAAAGAGCGCGCGAACGGCCATCTGCGCGCCGGTCCGGTCGTCGGAGTTCACCGTGTCGAAGCTTTCGGCCAGGGGTTCATGGTGGCCGACGACCACGGTCGGAATCTGGCGGGCATAGCGGTCCATCACCGGCCCGGGGATCTGGCTGGCCACCAGGATCAGACCGTCCATCCGGTTGTCGATCATCTGTTCGATCAGCTGCGCCTCGCGCCGTTCATGGGCTTTCCCGACGGCGACCATGATCTTGTAGCCCTTGGTCTCGGTCACTTCCTCGATCCCGTGGTAGACCGAGGGGAGGAAGGGGTTCTCGATGTCGACCAGAAGAACGCCCAAGGTGAAGGTCTGGCCCCGCATTCCCCGGGCAGCGATCGAAGGGCGGTAGCCCAGTTTCTCGATGCTGGCCTCGACTTTCAGGCGGAGCGCGTCGGACACGCCATAGGCATTGCGCATCACCTTGGAGACGGCAGCTACCGAGACGCCGGCATCCGCTGCCACCGTGCGGATCGTCACGCGATTGTCGGTATTGCCGTCGGCCATGCTGCCCCCTTGGCTGTCACCCTAGCAAAAAACGGTTGCAAGGCAAACGGGTGTGTAGAATGATTTACGTAGAACGGTGCACGAAGTGGGCGGAGGACCTGATTCGGCACCGAAGGGAGGATGTCGGGATGGGCCTTCAGGGGCAGGTGCGGGCTTTGTCCGCAGCCGGTAACGCTTTGTCTTCAGAGGGATTTACGGCCGAGATGATCGCGCCGTCCTGTGACCCGGGCACGGGAGGGGCGGGGACTTTTGTCGCGCGGGAGTTCGAGTTGGTCGAGGTTCCCGAGGGGGCAGTCTTGCACCTTTCGGCGCAGGGGCTGTACCGGGCGTTCCTGAATGGTGTGCGGGTGGGGGATGACCTGCTGACACCCGGCTGGACCTGCTATGATGACCGGATCGCCTATCAGTCCTACGACGTGTCGGCGCTGCTGAAGCCGGGAAAGAACCGGCTGGAAATCTGGCTGGGCGACGGCTGGTATCGGTCGCGTCTGATGTGGGCCTTGAACCCGATCCCGAACACCTGGGGCACCCGGATCGGGGCTTTTGCCGAGCTGGTGGCGGGTGGGCAGGTGGTCGTGAATACCGATGCCTCATGGCGGTCGGGCTTCACGCCGGTGACGGGCAACGGCATCTACCACGGCGAGGATTACGACGCCCGGATCGCGGTCAAGGACACGCATGGGGTCGAGGTCCTGCCCTTCGACCGCGCGCTTCTGGTTCCGCATGAGACGGGCGCGGTGAAGGAGATGGAGCCTGTCGCCCCGGTGGAAGCTTGGGCGGATGGCGAGGCGACCGTCTACGACTTCGGCCAGAACTGTGGGGCCTATGTGCGGATCGCCGTGCAGGGTCCGGCGGGGACGCATGTGCGGGTGGAGTTCTCCGAGGTGCTGGGCCCGAACCGCGCGTTCGACAACCGGAACTTCCGCTCGGCCCGCGCCGAACAGCACTACACGCTGAAGGGCGAGGGTGTGGAAACCTATACGCCGATGTTCACCTTCTTCGGCTTCCGCTATGCCCGGGTTACGCTGACCGGCGGGGCGAAGCTTGTCTCGGTCCACCAGATCCCCGTGACCTCGGTCCCCGTCGCGGCGGGCGGGTTCACCTGTGGGGAGCCTTCGGTCAACCGGTTGGTCCTGAACACGATCTGGTCGCAGCGGTCGAACTTCATCGAAGTGCCGACGGATTGCCCGCAAAGGGATGAGCGGCTGGGCTGGACCGGGGATGCGCAGGTCTTTGCGGGCACGGCCTGCTGGCTGGCGGACTGCGAGAGTTTCCTGAAGAAATACCTGCGCGACGTGCGCCACGACCAGCGCGCTGACGGAGCGGTCCCGCATTTCTCGCCTGATCCCACGCGGCTGCACCCGATTGACGACCGGGGCGACTGGGCGGGGTCGACGGGCTGGGGCGATGCCATCGTCATCATCCCCTGGCAGCTGTACCTGCACTACGGCGACACGGGCGTCTTGCGCGAAAACTTCCCGGCGATGCGGAAGTGGCTCGACTATGTCTGGGGGATTTCGGGCGGCCCCGTCGTGCGGCCCCCGGCGGTCTGGGGCGCGCATGGCTTCACCTTTGGCGACTGGATCCAGCCGGTGGGCGACAACCGCAAGCCCCGCCCGACCATCGCCGACGACTGCGCGGCGACGCTGTATCATTTCATCTCCACCAACCTGGCAGCGAAGATCGCTACCTTGATCGGCGAAGACGCTGAGGCAAAGGCGCTGCGCGATCGGGCCGAAGAAATCCGAAAGGCTTTCCGGCACGAGTTCTTCTCGCCCTCCGGACGCATCGCGCACAATGACCAGACGTCCTGGAGTCTCGCGTTCCTCTATGGCCTGGTGCCGGAGGAAACCTATGAGGCGGGGAAGGCCTATTTCCGCAAGGTGGTGGAAGATGCCGACGGGCTGATCGGGACGGGGTTCATCGGAACCCCGGCGATCCTGCCCGCGCTGACGATGCACGGGATGGCCGACCTGGCCGAGAAGATCTTCCTGAACCGCAAAGTGCCGGGGTGGCTTTACCAGGTGGACCGGGGTGCGACGAGCATCTGGGAACGCTGGGACGCGCTGGGCGAGGACGGCACGATCTATGACCCCGACATGAACAGCTACAACCACTACGCCTATGGCGCGGTGTGTCAGTGGCTGTTCGAAGGCGTGGCCGGGGTAGCGCCGGTCGCCGAGAAACCGGGCTTCGACGAGGTCACGCTGAACCCGCTGATCCTGCCCGCATTGTCGCCGGCCGAAGCCTGGCACGACTGCCGCCACGGCCGGATCGAGGCCGCGTGGGCGCTGGCTGGCAAACGCGTGACCTACCGCGTGACGCTGCCCGAGGGGTGCACCGGGCGGCTGGTGGCAAGCGACCAGAGGAGGAACGTCACGCTGGATGACGAGAGCGTCACCGTTCCCGCAGGCGGGCTGACCGTCCCTGCAGGGAGCCACGTCATTACCTACGACCTGACTTGAACGACCAACGGGAGGAAACCAGAAACATGAAGACCTTCAGACATTCAGCCGCCCTTGCCACTGCCATCGCCCTTGCGGCGGGCATGGCCCAGGCCGAAGTCACGCTTTCGGTCCTGATCGACAACAACCCCGAGACCATCGCCTCGATGGAAGCGCTGACGGCGGCCTATACGGCGGCGAACCCGGACGTGACCTTCGACATCGAGCAGCGCAATGGCGGGGCCGAGGGCGACAACATCGTCAAGACCCGGCTGGCCACGGGCGAGATGGCGGACATCTTCAACTACAACTCCGGGTCGCTCTTCCAGGCGCTGAAACCGGCCGAGACGCTGGCCGACCTGACGGCGATCGACGGCCAGGCCAATGTGCTTGACAGCTTCAAGCAGGTCGTGACCGCCCCCGACGGCACCGTGCGCGGCGTGCCCTTCGGCGCGGCGATGGGTGGGGGGATCTTCTACAACCGGAAGATCTATGCCGACCTGGGCCTTTCGGTGCCGAAGACCTGGGACGAGTTCATGGCGAACAATGCCAAGGTCAAGGAGGCCGGAAAGGTCCCCGTGATCACCACCTTCGGCGACACCTGGACGAGCCAGCTGTTCGTGCTGGGCGACTTCTTCAACGTCCAGGCCGAGGTGCCGACCTTTGCCTCCGACTACACCGCGAACAAGGCCAAGTATGCGACGACCCCGGCCGCGATGCGCGGGTTCGACTATCTGGAGGCCGTGTTCAAGGCGGGCTACATGAACGAGGATTTCGGCGTCGCGAAGTTCGACGACGGGATGCGCATGGTCGCCACCGGCGAGGGCGCGCATTACCCGATGCTGACCTTCGGCGTGGGAACGGTAAAGCAGAACTATCCGGACAACCTGAATGACCTTGGCTTCTTCGCCCAGCCCGGGCCGGATGCCGCGAAGAACGGCCTGACGGTCTGGATGCCTGCCGCGCTGTATGTGCCGGAAGCCAGCCCGAACAAGGACGAGGCGATCAAGTTCCTGAACTTCGTCGCCTCGGTGGATGGCTGCAACACGATGATCGGGGCGGCGGGGGCCTCGGGTCCCTACCTGATCAAGGATTGCGCGCTTCCGGCTGACGTGCCGCCTGCGGTGCAGGACATGCTGCCCTACTTCCAGACCGAAGGCGCGACTGCTCCGGCTCTGGAGTTCCTGTCGCCGGTCAAGGGTCCGGCGCTGGAGCAGATCACGGTCGAGGTGGGCAGCGGCATCCGTCCGGCGGCGGAAGCGGCGGCGCTGTACGACCAGGATGTGGAAAAGCAGGCCAAGCAGTTGGGCCTGCCGAACTGGTAACCTCCCGACACCAGTTCCGCCCCCGCCCGTCCCAGCCGGGCGGGGGCCTTTGACCTGAGAGACCGATGGCCACCCGACGCTCGCCCTATCCCTACTGGTTCGTGCTGCCCGCCGCAGCGGTCTTCGTGACCCTGTTCCTGGTGCCGACCGTGGCGAGCTTCTGGTTCAGCCTGACCCGCTGGGACCTGTTCGATGCCGAATTCATCGGCCTGGACAACTACCGCCAGTTCTTCAAGGAGCCGTTCCTGGTCCAGGGCCTGGTGAACACGCTGATCTATGCCGTGGTGACCTCAGGCGCGAAGACGGTGCTTGGGCTGCTGCTGGCGGTCCTTCTGACCAGCGGGATCTGGTTCCAGGGGTTTTTGCGGTCGGTCGTGTTCTTCCCGGTGCTCGTGTCGACCATCGGCGTCGGGATCGCCTTTGGCGCTTTGATGCATCCAACGAAAGGGGCGATCAATCTGGCCCTGTCATGGGTCGGGATCGACGGCCCGGCCTGGTTGTCCGACCCGGCTCTGGCGCTGTATTCCGTGGCGCTGATCGACATCTGGAAGGGCGTGGGCCTGGCGACGCTGATTTATATCGCAGGCCTCGCTGCGATCTCGCCCGAATACTATGAGGCCAGCCGCATCGACGGCGCGACGGGCTGGCAACAGTTCTGGCGCGTGACGGTGCCGCTGGTCCGGCCTGCGACGGTGACGGTGGTCACCCTGTCGCTGATCGGCGGCCTGCGGAGTTTCGACATCATCTGGGCCACCACGCGCGGGGGGCCGGGGTTCGCTTCGGACGTCCTGGCGAGCGTGATCTACAAGCAGTACCAGGCCGGGTTCTACGGCCTGTCCACCGCCGGGAACGTGATCCTGTTCGTCCTGATCGCGGTCATCATCCTGCCGCTGACCTGGTGGTTCAACAAGCGCGAGGTCGAGCTGTGAGCCTGCGCCGCACCGCCGCCCGCCGCCGCAATATCGGCATCGCAGCCCTGCTGGCGGCGACGGTGATCTTCATCCTGCCCTTCCTCTACATCCTGTTCATGGCCGTGAAGACAAAGCAGGAGGCGGCGCTGTTCCTGTTCACCTGGCCCACGGAATGGCAGTTGTTGCAGAACCTGGTCGACGTGGTGAAGACGCGCAACTACATGCTTCTTCTCGCCTATTTCAATTCGACCATCATCACCGTTGGTGCGGTGACCCTGCTGGTGATCTTTGGCGCGATGGTGGGCTACGTGCTGCAACGCCGCCCGACGGGCTGGAACAAGATCATCTACGCCTGCGTTCTGATCGGCCTGATGGTCCCCCCCGCAGTGGTCCCGACGATCTGGGTCCTGCAGGGCCTTGGCCTCTTCAAGACGATCCACGGGATGATCCTCATCCAGGTGGCTTACGGCCTCGCCTTCTCTGTCCTCCTCTACCGCAGTTTCATCGGGACGATCCCGAAGGCGCTGGACGAGGCCGCGATCATCGACGGCGCGAAGCCCTGGCAGGTGTTCTTCCGCGTCATCCTGCCCTTGCTGAAACCCGTGACCGTGACCCTGATCGTCGTCCAGTCCATCGCGATCTTCAACGACTTCACCAACCCGCTGTACTACCTGCCGGGGAAGGAGAACGTCACCGTCCAGCTGACGCTGTTCAACTTCCAAAGCCAGTTCCAAAGCCAGTTCAACCTTCTGTTCATGAACATCCTGCTGGTGACGATCCCGCCGCTTCTGGTGTTCATCTTCTTCAACCGCCAGATCGTCGCCGGGATGACGACCGGCGGGGTGAAAGGGTAGCTTATGGTCTCTGACAGCTCTGTAGTTCTGAAGGACATCCGCAAGGGCTTTGGGGCCGTCGAGGTCATCAAGGGCGTCAACCTGACCATCGAGCCGGGAGAGTTCTGCGTCTTCGTCGGCCCGTCCGGCTGCGGCAAGTCCACGCTTCTGCGGCTGATCTCGGGGCTGGAGGAGGTGACCGCGGGCACGATCCACATCGGGGGCAAGGATGTGACCGATGCCGAACCCTCGGCCCGCGGGATCGCGATGGTGTTCCAGAACTATGCGCTTTATCCGCATCTTAGTGTGCGCGACAACATCGGCTTCGGGCTGTCGCTGGCCAAGCTCCCGAAGGCCGAGATCAAGGCGAAGGTCGAGGCCGCAGCGGCGGCCCTGAAGCTGACCGACTACCTGGACCGCAAGCCCAAGGCCTTGTCCGGCGGCCAGCGCCAGCGGGTCGCCATCGGCCGGGCCATCGTGCGCGACCCTAAGGTGTTCCTCTTCGACGAGCCGCTGTCGAACCTTGACGCCGCCCTGCGCGCGCAGATGCGGATCGAGCTGTCGGACCTCCACCGCAAGCTGGGCGCGACGATGATCTATGTCACTCATGACCAGGTCGAGGCGATGACCATGGCGGACAAGATCGTCGTCCTGAACGCAGGGCAGATCGAACAGGTGGGCGCACCGATGGAGCTGTACCAAAGCCCCGTCTCGCCTTTCGTGGCGGGTTTCATTGGCAGCCCGAAGATGAACCTTTATCCCGGGGCGGCGGTGGAAGAGGGTTGCGCGACTTACGGGGTGCGTCCGGAACACCTGCGTCTGACGCAGGATGCCCCGCGCTGGACCGGAACCGTCCGGCACGTAGAGCGCCTGGGGGCCGACACGGTGATCTATCTGGACGTGCCTTCCCTGGGCGAGATGGTGGTGCGGGCCGATGGCGATACGAGCCCGGAGATCGGATCCCTGCAGGGCGTCGTGCCCGTTGCCGGGCGCGAGGTCAGGTTCGGCTAGGCTGCCGCACCAGGCAAGGCGGGCGAGGGTCGTCAAGACGTGTCGAATTGCAGACAACTGGCCAGGCCGCGTCAACGAATAATTAGGAAGCGCGCGGCAAGTCTGGGGCATGTGCTTGAGGAAGACATGAACCCTCGACTTGCCCTGGCAACGCTGGCGCTGGTCCTTCTGGCCCCGCTCGGTGCGTTAATTGCAGCGCCGCCAAGGACCGGGATGCCGGTGATTGTCTTCGTTCCCCCCTGGCTGGATGCAGACTGGCTGGTCGCTTTGGCGGGCGGTCAGGTCTTAGGACCAGAAACGGCGCCGCTGGCAGTGCTGGCCTACAGCAACGATCCACACTTTCCCCGGCATCTTCTGGACCTGGGGGCGCTGGGCGTCCGCGACGGTTCGCTGGTGGCGAGCCTGTGCAATGTAGAGGTATCACCGACATGACAGATGAATTCCGCAAAAGCCAGGCAACGGCAAGCCGAGGTCTGATCCTTGCCTCGACTTGCATGTTTCCGGTCGTCGTCCTCGTGGCGTGGCTGGCCGACACAAGTCTTGTCGTGGCGCCCGGCCTATCGGCGGCGTTCATTGCCCTCGGCTGGGCCAGCCTGCGCCTTGATCCGCAGAACGCTCGCTATGGGTCCAGCATCGCGATCATCGGCCAGGCGATTGCCGCCACCAGCGCGCTTGCGGGACAATCGTGGCAAGTGGACATGCACATGACCTTCTTTGCCGCGCTGGCGGCGCTTGTCCTGCTGGTCGATGTCAAGGCGATCGTCGTCGCCACCGGGCTGATCGTCCTGCACCACCTTACCATCAGCCTGCTTGTGCCGAGCCTCATCTACCCCTCTTTCGATGTCTGGGAAAACATCGCCCGAACCCTGCTGCATGGCGGGATCGTTGCCGCGGAAAGTGCCGCGCTGATCTTTGCCGTTCTTGTCCGGACCCGGATGCAGATCCAGGCCGTCGAGCGGGAGCGTGAGCTTACCTTTGCACGCGAAATGGCGGCCGAGATGCTGTCAAAAGCCGAATCCGCGCGCGAGCTGGCCGAGACGGAACGCCAGAATGCCGAAACTTTGAAGCGCACCGCCGAAGAGGCACAGCAGCGGATCGCACTGGAAAGCGAGCGTGCGGAAGCAGCCCACCTTGCGGCGAGGGCGCTTGAGGCGAAAGAGTCCGAGCGCCGGGCCGAGACGCTGCTTCAGCAGAACTCGATCGTCGATACGCTCAAGGCGGCCCTTGCGCGGCTGTCAGACGGCGATCTGACCGTCGAGATCGCGACCCGTTTCCCCCAGGAATACGAAACGCTGCGCAGCGATTTCAACGCGGCGGTGGAGCGTCTTCGGTCGGCGATCGGGAAGGTCGCGGATACATCGACCCGTGTTCAGTCAGAGGCCTCGGCCATCGGGATTGCGGCGGACAGCCTGGCAAAGCGCACCGAGCGTCAGGCAGCAACGCTTGAGGAAACCTCGGCCGCCATGACCGAGCTGACGTCAAAGGTCAAAAGCTCGGCTGATCTTGCGTCCGAGGCCGAAACCAGTACGGCAATGGCGCGTGACGAGGCGATGAAGGGTGGCGAGGTGGTCGAAAAGGCCATCGAAGCGATGCGCCGGATCGCCGAAAGCTCGCAGAAGATCGACCGGATCAACGCGGTGATCGACGAGGTGGCGTTCCAGACCAACCTGCTTGCGTTGAACGCGGGCGTCGAAGCGGCCCGCGCCGGAGAAGCAGGTCGGGGTTTTGCCGTCGTTGCTTCGGAAGTCCGGGCGCTTGCGCAGCGATGCGCAGATGCCGCCAAGGAGATTTCCTCAGTGGTCATGGACGCAAGCAAGCAGGTCTCGGAAGGTGTGCGACTGGTGGGTCAAACGGGAAGCGTTCTGTCAGCCATCAACGAGAGCGTGGTCCTCGCGGCAGAACGGGTTGCCATCATCGCGAATTCGGCCACGGCCCAGTCGCATTCCCTGGCGGAGATCTCGTCGGCAGTCCAGGGGCTTGACACTGTCACCCAGCACAATGCGCATATGTTCGTCGAGACATCTTCGGCGTGTCAGTCCCTCGACTCGGCAACCGATGAAATGATGGCGATGGTCGCCCGTTTCAGGGTGGCCAGATCGCCCGAATCGTCCGGCGAGGAAAGGTATGTCGCCTGATGGCGTGGCCTTCGATTGGCCCGAGGGCGATGTTGGCCCAGACCGCACTGCCGCGGCGTCGGGAACGAGGCCCGGAAGGACTTTCTGACCGAATGGAAGATCCGCCATCCCGGACGGACGCCCCTTGTCTCAGGCGCGGCCAGAGGCACCAAGACTGCGGATCACCGAGCGTGCTGCCTCGGTGACCGGACCTTCCGTGGCTTTCAGGATCGTGATCCGGTCGAAAAGTTCCGGGTCGCCGTGCAGCACATCCCGCAGTGCCGTGCCGAAGGCCATGCGCAATTCGGTGCCGATGTTGATCTTGACGATCCGGCTGTCAGCCGACAGCACCCTCCGCTCGGCGCTGCTGATGCCGGATCCCCCATGAAGGACAAGCGGCACCGAGGTCACCATTTCGATCGCGCGCAACTGCGCTATGTCGAGCGCCTGGCCGGGCGTGGATTGCAGATGGACGTTGCCGACAGAGATCGCCATGGCGTCGATGCCCGTCTCACGCGCAAAGCGGGCCGCTTCGTCCGGATCGGTTCCTTTCGAAACTGCCCCACCGGCATAGCCGACATAGCCGATCTCGCCCTCGCATGAGGCACCGGCTGCATGGGCAAGCTCTGCCGCCGCAGCGGTCAAGTCGATGTTCGCTTGCAGCGACAGGCTTGAGCCGTCGACCATCACCGAAGTGAAGCCCGCATCAAGCGCCGCCCGGCAGTCATCAAGCGCGTAGCCATGGTCCAGATGCGCCACTACGGGGACCGAGGCGCCTTCGGCCAGTGCGCGGAACATGCTGCCAAGCACGGGCAGGGGCGTATGGGCGCGGCATCCGGGTCCGGCCTGCAGGATCACTGGTGCCCGTTCGGCCTCGGCGGCGGCGACATAGGCGCGCATGTCCTCCCACCCGAGGCACACCAGGCCCGGGACGGCATAGCCGCCCGTCAGGGCCGGTTGCAGGACCTGGGCCAGCGTCGCCAGCGTCATTTGAACTTGGCCACCATATCCATGATCCCGGGAATCGTGTGCAGCTGCGCGGCATGGGTCGGCTGGAAATACTGCTTCAGGCTGCGCTGCGACTGACCGCCGAGGATGGTGAAGTAATACATCTCATACCCCGGCAAGACACAGCAGGGGTGATAGCCCTTGTCGATCAGAACGGTTGACCCATTCATGATGTGATAGGCGTCGCCCGGTTCGTTATCCACCCGCTGCAACATCTGCAGGCCGGACCCATAATCGGGACGGAAGCGGAAGTTGTAGCATTCGTCGTGGCGCGTCTCGTCCGGCAGGCGGTCGGTGTCGTGCTTGTGGCTGGGAAAGCCCGACCAGCCGCCTGCGCCCACGGTGAAAAGTTCGCTGACCAGCAGGCGGCCGACGCGGTCATGGTAGGCGGCCCCCAGGATGTGCTTGATCTTGCGATGGGTTTTGGTGTCGTCGGATCCGTACTGCACACGGTCGATGTCAGCGGCGCGGACGGCGAAGGGCTTCATCGGTTGGGTGTATTTCGCACCGGCGATGAACACCTCGGTGTCGGTCCGGGCGGTTATTCGGGTGGCGGCGTCGGTCGGGACATAGACGCCCTCGGGTTCCCCGTCCCAGACATCCGTCCCGCGATGGCCGATGTCGGCGAAGGTCTCTCCGCTCGTCTCGACCGTCACCGTGCCGGTCGCGGGGACCACGCAAGTCTCGTAGCCCGGGGTGCGGTAGTCGAAATGCTGGCCTGCCGCCAGACGGACGATGTTGAAATAGACGTAGGGCACCAATGGGTGGTCGAGGTCGACGATGGGTCGGTTCTGGTTGTCGTGGGGAGCGATGTGCATGGGATGTCCTATGGGGCCGGAGAGGGGCCGGCGTGTGCGGCGATGAAGTGGTCCAGTTCGGCGCGAGTCGGCATGGCGGGGGCGCATCCGACACGCGAGACGACGATGGCGGCGGCGGCCGATCCGTGGAGGACCGCCTGGGTCAGCGGAACACCGCGCGACAGGCTTGCGACGAAGTTGCCCAGAAAGGCATCGCCCGCCCCGGTCGGCTTCAACGCCGCGGTCTGGAAGATGCCGGTGCGGTGTTCCTGCCCCCCGGACAGGGTGATCGCACCCTTTTCGCCCAACTTGTAGACGACAATTTGCGCCTTGAGGCTGCGGGCCTTGTCGAGGCCGCGCGTGATGTCGCCCGCCATGAAGCCGAATTCCACATCGTTGCCGACGATCACATCGCATAGAGCAGCGGCGCGGGAATAAACTTCGGATGCCTCGGTGGCGGAGGCCCAGGAATAGGGCCGGTAGTCGATGTCGAAGATCAGGGGCAGTCCTGCGGCGCGAGCAAGATCGAAGGCGCGGAAGGTAGCGCTGCGCGAGGGCTCGGCGGCAAGGACCGTGCCGGTGGTGATGAGGCAGCCGTAGCGGGCGTAGTCGACGGCTTCGACATCGGCGGACGTCATGTCGAAATCGGCGGCGCCGTTGCGGTAGATGACCGACTGGCAGCTTTCCAGGCGGGTTTCGACCACGGCCAGTGAGTTGCGCGACGCCCCGCCCGAGGCGCGGACATGGGTCCGGTCCACGCCGTAGGCGTCCAGTTGTGCAAGGCAGAACCGGCCCACGGCATCGTCTGAAACCGAGGTGAGGAGCGCCGCCTGCCCTCCGGCCCGGGTCAGCGCAACCGCGATGTTGGCTGACGACCCGCCAAGGGCCGAGGTGAACCGGGTCGCGGCCTCGATCGTCGTGCCGGGCGGGTCGGCGTAGAGGTCCATGCCGGCGCGCCCGATCACGAGCGCAGGAAGGGCGCCAATGCGCGACAGGTCCGCCATCAGAGGCCCGGCCTTTGGCTGGCACGCCCGGCTTCGACCTCGGCATGCTTGTCGCGGACGGATGCGGTGGGTGAGACCTCGGGCGTCCCGATCTCCCACCAGGCGTGGCCTTGGGTGGTCCAGCCTTCGTAGGGATCGACCTGCATCACAATCACCGACGTCTTATTGGCCGCCTGTGCGCGCTGGAAGGCCTCGGCCAGCTGGGCTGGATTGGCGACGGTCTCGGCGTTGGCACCCATGGCGCGGGCATGGGCCTCGAAGTCGACAGCGAAGGGGTCGGGCACGGTCGGACAATCCGCGATCAGGTTGTTGAAGCTGTCCTGCCCGGTGTTGTTCTGCAGTTTGTTGATGACGGCAAAACCACCGTTGTCGAGGACGAGGACAATCAGCTTCTTCTGCGTCAGGACTGAGGAATAGATATCCGAGTTCATCAGAAGGTAGCTGCCGTCGCCCACGAAAACGATGGTCTCCCGGTCCGGTTCGCGTTCGGTTTGTGCAATTCTGGCACCCCAGCCACCGGCAATTTCGTATCCCATGCAGGAAAATCCGAATTCCACGTCCACCGTGCCGATGCCAAGCGTGCGCCAGTTGGCTGTGACTTCGGCGGGCAAGCCCCCTGCCGCCGTTACGATCCGGTCGCGCGGGTGGCACAGCGCGTTGACCACGCCGATGGCCTGGGCGTAGGAGTTCGGGCGGTTGCCGTGGGCGACATTGGCTGCGACATAGCCGTCCCAGGTTTTGCGGTGGGCCTGAGCGTTGGCGGTCCAGTCCACCGGAGCTTGGTGGCCCTTGAGTGCTTCCCCCAGCGCCTGAAGCCCCAGCTTCGCATCGCCTACCACGGCAAGCGACTGATGCTTGGCCGCGTCGTGCCGCCCGACGTTCAGCCCGATCAGCCGGGCCTCGGGCGCAAAGGCCGTCCAGGAGCCGGTGGTGAAATCCTGAAGCCTGGTGCCGACGGCAAGGACCACGTCGGCCTGACTGGCCAGCGCATTCGCGCTGTCCGACCCCGTCACGCCGAGGGGGCCGATGTTCAGCGGATGGTCGGCCAGAAGGTTCGCCCGGCCCGCGATGGTCTCAACGACCGGGATGCCATGCGCCTCGGCAAAGGCGGTCAGTTCGGCCACGGCACTGGAATACTGCACCCCGCCGCCTGCGATGATGAGGGGGCGCTTGGCATGGCGTAGAAGGGCCGCCGCTTCGGCGATCTCGGCCACGTCCGGGGCCTGGCGGCGGATGCGGTGGGTGCGGGGGTCGAAGAACGCCTCGGGGTAATCATAGGCCCAGCCTTGCAGGTCCTGTGGCAGGCCAAGGAAGGCCGGGCCGCAATCGGCGGGGTCAAGCATCGTGGCCAGTGCGGCAGGCAGCGACTGCAGGATCTGCGCGGGGTGGGTGATCCGGTCCCAGTAGCGGCTGACCGCCTTGAACGCGTCGTTCACGCCAAGGGTCGGGTTGCCGAAGTGCTCCAGCTGCTGCAGCACCGGGTCGGGCAGGCGGGTCAGGAAGGTATCGCCGCAGAGCATCAGCATCGGCAGCCGGTTGGCATGGGCCAAGGCCGCCGCCGTCAGAAGGTTCGCCGTCCCCGGCCCCGCGCTTGCCGTGCAGAACATGAAGCGGCGGCGGAGGTGGTATTTCGCGTAGGCTGCGGCGGCAAAGCCCATGCTCTGCTCGTTCTGCCCGCGATACAAAGGCAACTGATCGCGCACCGGATACAGCGCCTCGCCCAGGCAGGGCACGTTGCCATGGCCGAAGATGCCGAAACCGCCGCCGCAAATGCGGGTCTGAACGCCGTCGATCTCGATGTACTGATTCACCAGCCAGCGCACGATGGCTTGCGCGACAGTCAGCCGGATCGTCTTGTGCATGACAGGTTGCCTTCTGATGGGGGCTTGCGCGAGGTTGTGGGTCAGGATACCTGTTTTGCAACCGGTTGCAACGTCGGTGTTCGCGGAGATCCAAAGTGGCAGAGATCGGGGTCGGCCTTGTCGGCGGCGGCTATATGGGCAAGGCGCATGCGGTGGCGCTGTCGGCTGTGGCCGCGGTCTTCGACACCCCCTTGCGCCCCCGGCTGGAGGTGATCGCGGCCACTAGCACGGAAAGCGCCGAGCGTTACCGGAAGGCCTATGGCTTTGCCCGTGCGACTGCGGATTGGCGCGACCTGGTGGCGGACCCGAAGGTACAGGCGGTGGTCATCGCCTCGCCGCAATCCACCCACCGCGAGATTGCGCAGGCGGCTTTTGCGGCGGGAAAGCCGGTCTTCTGCGAAAAGCCGCTCGGGGCCTCTCTGGAGGACGGGCGCGCGATGGTCGCGGCGGCCGAGGCGTCGGGCCAGGTCAACATGATCGGCTTCAACTATGTGAGGACCCCCGCGACGCAGTTCGTCCGCCAGTTCCTGACGGAAGGCGCGATTGGTCAGATCACCTGGTTTCGCGGTGAGCATACCGAGGATTTCCTGGCCGACCCACAAGCCCCCGCGACCTGGCGGACGGTGGGGCGCGCCAATGGCTGCATGGGCGACCTTGCGCCGCATCCGGTGAACTGCATGCTGGCGCTGATGGGGCCGGTGGCAGAGCTTTCGGCGCGGATCGAGACGGTTCATGCCACCCGCCCGGGCGGCGCGGTGGACAACGATGACCACGGGCAGCTGATGCTGCGCTTTGCCTCCGGCGCGATGGGGCACCTTTACATCAGCCGCACGGCGACGGGGCGGAAGATGGGCTATGCTTATGAAATCCATGGCACAAAGGGCTCGATCCGCTTTGACCAGGAGGATCAGAACGCCGTCCACCTCTATCGCGCCGAGGGGCCAGAGGCGACGCGCGGCTTTACCCGCATCCTGACCGGGCCCTATCACCCCGATTACCTCGCCTTCTGCCAGGGGCCGGGGCATGGCACGGGATACCAGGACCAGATCATCATCGAGGCACGGGATTTCCTGGCCGCGATCCACGCAGGCCGGTCGATGTGGCCGACCTTCCGCGATGGCCTTGCCGTCAGCCAGGTGATCGAGACCGCCTTCCAGTCCTCGGCCGATGGCCGCTGGCACCCCGTTCCAAAGTGAGGACCCAATGACCATCCGCATCGGCAATGCGCCCTGTTCCTGGGGCGTGGAATTCGCAGGCGATCCGCGCAATCCGCCCTGGCGGCAGGTCCTGTCGGACTGCGCGGCGGCGGGCTACAAGGGGATCGAGCTTGGCCCCATCGGCTTCATGCCCGAAGACCCCGCCGTGCTGGGCGAGCCCTTGGCCGAAAACGACCTGACGCTGATCGGCGGCGTGGTCTTCCGGCCGTTCCATGATTCAGCGAAATGGGACGAGGTGATGGATGCCTCGGTCCGGACCTGCAAGGCGCTGGTGGCGCATGGGGCACGACATCTGGTGCTGATCGATTCGATCTCTCCCCGTCGGGCACCGACCGCAGGGCGGGCGCAGGATGCCGAGCAGATGGATGCCGCTGAATGGACGGCCTTCCGGGATCGCATCGCCACCGTGGCAAGAATGGGGGCCGAGGACTATGGACTGACCGTCGGCATCCACGCCCATGCGGCGGGGTTCATCGATTTTGAGCCGGAACTGGAGCGGCTGCTGGACGAGGTGGACGAAAAGGTCCTGAAAATCTGCTTCGATACGGGCCATCATTCTTATGCAGGGTTCGACCCGGTGGCCTTCATGCGCCGCCATATCGGGCGGATTTCCTACATGCATTTCAAGGACATCGATCCGGTGGTGAAAGCCCGCGCCATCGCCAATTCCACCGGCTTCTACGACGCCTGCGGCCAGGGCATCTTCTGCAACCTCGGGACCGGAGACGTCGACTTTCCGGCCGTCCGCCAGATCCTGCTTGATGCGGGGTTCGAGGGCTGGTGCACGGTCGAGCAGGACTGCGACCCGACGCTGGATGTCAGCCCCATTGACGACGCGCGCACGAACCGCGTCTATCTGCAATCCATCGGCTTCTGAGGGCATCATGGCAAAACTGAACTGGGGCATGATCGGTGGCGGCGAGGGGAGCCAGATCGGACCGGCCCACCGCCTTGGGGCGCTTGCCGATGGGCGATTCGCGATGGTCGCGGGGGCTTTGGACCACCGGCCTGATGTTGGGCGTGAGTATGCGCAGCGGCTGGGCGTCGCCGCCGACCGTGCCTATGGCGATTGGGAAGAGATGCTGGCGGGTGAACGCAACCGGGCGGACCGCTGCGACCTGGTGACCGTAGCCACCCCGAACTCCACCCATTTCCAGATCACCAAGGCCTTCCTTGAGGCCGGGTTCAACGTGCTGTGCGAAAAGCCGATGACGGTGACGGTCGATGAAGGCGAGGAGATCGTAAAGATCGCCCAGAAGACCGGACGCATCTGCGCGGTGAACTACTGCTATTCCGCCTATCCGATGGTCCGCCAGGCCCGGGCGATGGTGCGGAACGGCGATATCGGCAAGGTGCGGCTGGTGGTCACCAACTTCAGCCACGGCCACCACGGCAATGCGACGGATGCCGACAACCCCCGCGTCCGCTGGCGCTATGACCCGGCAATGGCGGGCGTCTCGGGCCAGTTCGCCGACTGCGGCATCCACGCGCTGCACATGGCAAGCTTCATCTGCGACGACGAGGTGGAAAAGCTGAGCGCCGATTTCGCCTCGACCATCGCCTCCCGCCAGTTGGAGGATGACGCGATGGTGAACTTCCGCATGACGAAGGGCACGGTGGGCCGCCTCTGGACCTCCTCGGTCGCCATTGGGCGGCAGCACGGGTTCGACATCCAGGTCTTTGGCGAAACCGGCGGCCTGCGCTGGGCCTCGGAACAGCCGAACCAGCTGATCTACACCCCTGTGGGTGGCCGGACGCAGATCATGGAGAAGGGCGAAAGCGGCCTTTATGACGACGCCAAACGCCTGAGCCGCGTCGCCATCGCCCATCCGGAGGGCTTCCCCCTTGCCGTGGCGAACATCTACTGCGACCTCGCCGATGCGATCCGGGGTGAGGCGCGCGACGGCTTGCCGACGGCGGCTGCCGGGGTCCGGTCGATGGCGGCCGTCCACACGGCTGTGGCCTCGGCCAAAGCCGGGGGTCAATGGATGGACGCTCGCCCGCCGATGTTCCGTTAGCGCAGGGTCTTCCGGTCGATGACCTGACATGGGAACAGCCGGATCTCGGGCGCGAGGTCGGGCTGTTCGATGGTCGCCACCACCAGGTCGATGGCCGCGTCGATGATCTGGGCCACCGGCTGACGGATCGTCGTCAGCCCGATGTTCTGCCAGCGCGACATCTCCATGTCGTTCAGCCCGATCAGGCCGATGTGATGGGGCACGGTCAGACCGGTATCCGCGATGGCCGACAGGGCACCGATCGCCAGGAGGTCGTCGCCGCAGAAATAGGCTTCGGCAGGCTCTCCCGCGAGCAGGCGCTGCATCGCAGCCCGCCCGGCGTCGAAAGTGTAGTCGGACGCATAGGACAGCGTCACCGGCATGTCTGCCAGACCCTGAAGAAACCCCGCAGCCCGATCTTGCGTCGAGGTGGCACTTTCCGGCCCGCCCAGGAAACCGACACGTTGGTAGCCCCGCTGCAACAGGGCCTCGGCCGCCATCCGGCCGCAGGCCACGTTGTCGACCCCCACGACATGCACATCGGGTGCAGGCGCATGGCGGCCAAAAGCATGGACCACCGGCAGGTGCGCCGTCTTGAAGGCCTGTGCAAAGCTCGGCGGCAGAGTCGAGGACGCGACAATCACCCCGTCCACCGAATACTGCCGCAGCATCCTTACCGACGCAGCGGGGTCGTTCGCCCCGCTCAGGTTGACCAGCAAAGGTCGCAAGCCACGGTCCTGCAGGCCCCGGGTGAACAGGTCGAACACCTCCAGGATGAGCGGGTTATGGAAGTTGTTGGCGATCAGCCCAATGAGCTTGGTCCGCCCCGTCGTGAGGCTTGAGGCCAATGCGTTCGGCGCATAGCCCAGTTCCTGTGCCGCCGCCTCGACCTTGGCCCGGGTCTTGGCCGAGACCGAGGCCCCGTCGGTGAAGGTCCGCGACACCGCCGAGCGCGATACACCGGCCCGTTCGGCCACGTCCTTCAGGGTTACTGGCATCACAAATCTGCATCCTGCGCCGCGATTGCGACTCTATACAGGTTCAGACCGTGGAGAAAACCAGGACTTCAAGTATCTGACTGGCGGCACCTGAAGGCACGCTCAGGTCGGTTCACGGCCCCGTGCACCAGCGCTTCAAGAATCAGGGGCGGACCTGGAGACCGGCCCTTGGCCGACGCGCCGCAGCCCCCAAGGCGAACGGCCCTTGGCGGATTTGCGGGGAATGGCCTTCGTTACGGCGTGCAGTCAAAATCGCCCAGCATTACCGCCTGGCCTGTCATTGCGCTTTTCTGCGCCGCAAGCCCCATTGTGACCGCCCACCAGCCGTCCTCAAACGAGACCTCAGGCTGCTGCATCCCAGTTGCAGCCCGTTGAAACCCTTGATGCTGATAGAAGGTCGACCCGTTGTGGTCACCTGCTGCCAGAAGATCCGGGTCGACGGGGATTTCCAGTTCGACCGGCCCGGCCGGATTACGCGGGCTCACAATGACTTTCGGCACCGGGGCCGCCCCCAGATGGGCAGGCCAGAACCGGCCCGGCCCAGGCACCAGGCATTCGATCTTGCCCGTTGGTCCCACGGCCGAGATCTCCTCCTGATAGCGGCTGCCTTCCGCGAACATGCACAGTTCCAGCATGGCCCGCATGCCGTTTGCGAAATCGACGATGACATAGGCGTGGTCCCAGATGTCGGACCGCTCGCCGTCATAGACCTCGTCCAGATGGTTCACCGCCTGCCCGCCAGAGGCCATCACGCGGACCGGGTTGCAGCCCGCCACCAGCCGCATCAGGTCGAAGAAATGGCAGCACTTTTCCACCAGCGTCCCGCCCGAGTTGCGGTTGAAGCGGTTCCAGTCGCCGACCTTCTGCAGGAACGGGAACCGGTGTTCTCGGATCGTCAGCATCCTGACCCCGCCCGTCGCCGCCTGAGCTTCCCGCAGCAGATGTGCCACGGGGGGCATGTAGCGGTATTCCATCGCCACCCAGATCGGCGCCGGGTAGGCCGCGCGCAGGGCGGCAAGGCGCGGGGCATCGGCCGGGTCGGTGAACAGCGGCTTTTCGCAAAGGACCGGCAGCGGGCGGATGCGGGCGATCTCTTCCAGCTGGCCAAGGTGCAGATGGTTCGGGCTGGCGATCAAAAGGCAGTTCACCTCGGGCACCGCCAGCACCTCGGCCACCGACCCCACCATCCGTGCCCCCGGCACCAGTGCCGAAGCCGCAGCGCGCATGCCCGCGTCTGGTTCATAGATCGCCACGACGGACGCTTCCTCCAGCAAAGCAATGTTGCGCAGATGCTCTTGCCCCATCATTCCACTGCCGATGATCCCGTAGCGCAACATTTTGAAATCCTATTTCAGGCGCGCCACATAGCGCACGGTTTCAGGGTCATACCAGGTCAGCGAGGCTTCGACCGACCGGCCGTCCTGCGCCCAGCTGACGCGGGTGATCTGCGGCAAGGGCGTGCCGGGTCGGTGCGGGAATTCGGGCGGGGCCCAGTCGGGCAGGGGGCCCTGACCGATGCTGTCCTCGGCCCGCGCGATCCAGATGCCAAGACGCTGGCGGTAGAAGAGATACAGCGACTCCGACAGGTCGCTGGAGGCGATCCGGTCCACCTCGGCCCCGTCCAGCCAGATTTCCTCCACTGCCGCGACCTGGCCGGACAGGAACCGCAGGCGACGGATACGGTGGCCTTCGGGGCTTTTCCCGAATGGCGGCAGCGCGGGGTTCTTCACGGCGCGCTCCACCGACAGGACGCGCGCCGTCGGAAGACCGCCGCCCTCCACCCGCTCCAGCCGAAACAAAGCATAGACCGAAGCCGCATCGGCCTTGGCGCGGATGTAGTTGCCCGATCCCTGCACCCGGTCAAGCAAGCCCTTCTCCGTCAACGACTTCAGCGCCTGCCGCAGGGTGCCGACCGCAATCCCCATGTTCGCGGCCATGTCGCGTTCGGGTGGCAGGCGTTCGCCATCGATCAGGCGGCCCGCCGCGATGTCGCGGATCAGAAGCTCTGCGATCTGCTGATACAGCGGCAACGATCCGGGGTGGGCCATTAGGTCGCATCCAGAATTGATACATGATTGATCTACATCAAAGCCAATGCTACGCAAGAGGAAAGCCGCAGCCGGAGTCAGAGAATCATGTCGGTCGTCCCGATCACCTCACCGGACCTGGATGCCTGCGAGGTCAGCTGGTTCGCCGCGCTCTGTTCCGACGACTACCAGTTTCTCGGCGTGCCAGACGGCGATCTGCGGTCCAGCTGGGCGCATTGCTCTGACATCGTGAAGCGCGCGGAAGGCCACGGGTTCCGCAACATCCTGTGCCCGTCCTCCTACCAAGTAGGGCAGGACACGCTGTCCTTCGTGGCCGGTTGCGCCCCGATCACCGACCGCATCAACTTCCTTGCCGCGATCCGCTGCGGCGAGATGCAGCCCGTCATGCTGGCCCGCACTGTGGCAACGCTGGACCACATGCTGCAGGGCCGCCTGACGCTGAACGTCATCTCCTCCGACTTCCCGGGCGAGGTTGCGGACAGCGCCTATCGCTACAAGCGCAGCCATGAGGTGGTGGAGATCCTCCGCCAGGCCTGGACCCGCGATCACATCGAGTATTCGGGCGAGGTCTACAAGATTTCGAAGATCACCACCGACCCCGCGCGCCCCTACCAGCAGAACGGTGGGCCGCTTCTCTACTTCGGCGGCTATTCCCCCGACGCGCTCGAACTCTGCGGCGCGCAGTGCGACGTCTACCTGATGTGGCCGGAACCCAAGGAAATGCTGGCCAAGCGGATGCAGGACGTTCACGCCCGCGCCGAAGCGCATGGCCGGACGCTGGACTATGGCCTGCGCGTCCACATGATCGTCCGCGACACCGAGGCCGAGGCACACGACTACGCTGACTACATCGTGTCCAAGCTGGATGACGAATACGGCAAGCTGATCCGCGACCGGGCGCATGACTCGATCAGCCTTGGCGTGGCGCATCAGGCCCGGGCGCGGGAACTGGCGGACCAGTTCGGCTATATCGAACCCCATCTCTGGACCGGGATCGGGCGCGCACGATCGGGCTGCGGGGCGGCGCTTGTCGGATCGGTCGATCAGGTTATGTCCAAGCTTGAGGAATATCAGGCAATGGGCATCCGGGCCTTCATCTTCTCGGGCTATCCGCATCTGGACGAATGCGACCATTTCGGCACCAAGGTGATGCCCCAGCTGAAGACCTGCTCGCTGCCCCACGCCTATGGCCGTGTCCCGGCCACGACCCCCGCCACCCCCCTGGGCACCGGAGTGCGCCGCTGATGGAACGTGTCACTCTTGGCAAGATCTCGCTGTCGCGCCTCGTCTACGGCATGTGGCGGCTGGGCGACGACCCCGACACCTCGCCCGGTCATGTTCAGGCCAAGGTCGAGGCCTGCCTCGCGCAGGGCATCACCACGATGGACCAGGCCGACATCTACGGCGGCTATACCGCCGAGGCCCTGCTGGGCGCTGCCCTCCGCGCGGCCCCTACCCTGCGCGACCGGATCGAGATCGTCACCAAATGCGACATCGTCGCGCCCGTGGGTCGCCACTCGGCCGCGCGCGTCAAGTACTATGACACCTCGGCTGCGCATATCACCGCCTCGGTCGAGGCCAGCTTGCGAGAGATGGCAACGGACCGGATCGACCTGTTGCTGATCCACCGCCCTGACCCGCTGATGGACCACCACGAGACGGGCCGCGCGCTGGACGCTCTTGTCGCCAGCGGCAAGGTCCGCGCTGTCGGCGTGTCGAACTTCCGGCCCTGGGATTTCACCCTGCTGCAATCGGCCATGACGCAGCCGCTTGTCACCAACCAGATCGAACTGTCGCTGAACTGCCGCGCGCCTTTCACCAACGGCGACCTTGCCTTCCTGCAGGAACGCGGGATTGCCCCGATGGCCTGGAGCCCGCTGGCCGGCGGCCATCTGCGCGCCGAGGCGAGCGGTGGCCTCAGCGCCCGGCTGGATGCGATAGGAAAGGCCGCAGGCACCGACTGGACCGCCGTCGCCGTGGCCTGGCTGCTGCATCATCCGGCCAGGATCATCCCCGTCCTTGGCACCAACACCCTGTCGCGCATCGCCACGATCTCGGACGCCCTTAAGGTGCCGATGGACCGCCAGACCTGGTTCGAGCTTCTGACGCTTGCCCAGGGGCATGAGGTCGCGTGATGGCGGATGGCGGCCTCCAGTCCACGGGGATCGTGCCGGACGCGGGCAATGCGCGCCTCTTCCGCGATGCGCTTGGGCGCTTTGCGACCGGAGTGACGCTGGTCACGATCCAGGGCCCGGACGGTCCGATGGGTTTTACCGCCAACAGTTTCGCCAGCCTTTCTCTGGAACCGGCGCTGGTCCTGTGGTCGCTGGCCCGCTCATCGCGGCGCTACGATTTTTTCGCCCGGGCCCGGCACTATGCCATCCATGTGCTCGCCCAGGATCACGCGGACCTGCCGACCCGGTTCTCCAGAACCGGCGCGGGGTTTGCTGGCCTCGACTGGCAGCCGAACGCCGAGGGCGTACCGGTCCTGCCCGGGGCGCTGGCGCGGTTCGACTGCGCGCAAGCTGCGACGCATGACGGCGGCGATCATCTGATCATCGTGGGACAAGTCCTGCGGCTGGCCCTGGAGGAGGGCGAGCCGCTGGTCTTTGCGAAAGGCAGGTACGGACGATTTGACGGCTGACCCCCGGAGAAGGGGGCAAGGGGAGGAGACGTGACCGCACTACTGGCCATCTGCAACGGCCTGGGCCTGATCAACGGCGCGCTTCTGGCGTTTGGCCGCTGGATCGGGGCTGTCTGCCTTGGCCTGATGGTGGTGGCGATCCTGACGCAGGTCTTCTTCCGCTATATCCTGAACAACGCGCTGCCCTGGCCCGAAGAAGCCTCGCGCTTCCTGATGCTGTGGTCCACCGCCCTTATGGCCCCCACGGCGTTCCGCCGCGGCGGCTTCGTCGCCATCGACATGGTGATCCGCATGTTGCCAAGGATGGTGGCGACCGGGCTTTCGGTCTTCCTGATGGCGGTGACGATGCTGGTCCTCTGGATTGCCCTTGGCATCGGCTGGTCCGAGGTCACGGGCCTTGGCGGCCGGTTCGAGACGGACTCTCTGCGGGTGCCGGTCAGCCTGGACCTGGCGACCTGGATGAAGGTGCAGAAGTCCTGGATGATGGCCTCGCTTCTGGTTGGAGTGGCGCTGCTGTTGCTTGTCGCCATCGAACTGGCCTTGCGCAACATTTACGCCCTGATCCGGGGGCCGGAGGGCCTGCGCGACATTCCCGATGCGGTCATGCTTGGGTCGGGGGCGGAATAGATGCTCAGCCTGTTCCTGCTCCTTTTCCTCGTCTTCCTGATGCTGGGCCTGCCGGTGGTCTTCGGCCTGCTGGCCGCGCCCGCCATCATGTTGTGGCTGAACGGGCAGGAGCGCGACATCGTCCTTCTGTACCGCAACGTCTACGAGGGGATGAACTCCTTCCCCCTCATGGCGATCCCGTTCTTCATGCTGGCCGGAGAGCTGATGAACCGTGGCGGCATCTCGGCCCGGATCGTCGGGTTTGCGCAGGCGATGGTCGGCCATTTCCGCGGCGGTCTGGCGCAGGTGAATGTGGTGGACTCCATGCTGTTCGCGGGCATTTCGGGGTCGGCCGTTGCTGACGTCTCGGCCCTTGGGTCGATCATCATCCCGCAGATGGAAAAGAAGGGCTACCCCAAGCCCTTCGCCGCCGCGATCACGGCGGCCTCGGCGATCATCGGGCCGATCATCCCGCCCTCGGGCATCATGATCATCTACGCCTACGTGATGGGCGAAAGCGTCGCCGCGCTGTTCCTGGCCGGGATCGTGCCGGGCATCCTGATCGGGGTCGCACTGATGATCACGATCAAGCTGATGGCCAACCGTTACAGGCTTCCGGAAGCCTTGCCGCGCGCCAGCTGGGCCGAGGCGGGCCGCGCCGCAGGTGCCGCCTTCTGGCCGCTGATGACCCCGGTCCTGCTCATGGGCGGCATCCTGTCGGGGGTCTTCACGCCTACCGAGGCCGCCGCCGTCGCCGTGGGCTACAGCTTTGTCATCTCGATCTTCATCCTGAAGACCCTGACCTGGCGCGACATCCCGGGCGTCCTGACCCGGGCGGGGATCACGAGTTCAGTCGTGATGCTGCTGGTCGGCGCGGCGATGGCCTTCAAGACCGTGGCGGCCTTGGCGCATACGCCAGAGCTTCTGGCCTCGACGCTCCTCAGCATCACCGAGAACCCGCTGCTGCTGCTCCTGCTCGTGAACCTCCTTCTCTTCATCGTCGGCATGTTCCTGGATGCGGGCCCCGCGATCATCATCCTGGGGCCGATCCTGGGGCCGATTTTCGTGTCCCTGGGAGTAGATCCGGTGCATTTCGCCATCGTCATGGTGGTGAACCTGACCGTGGGCCTGCTGACGCCACCGATGGGTCTGGTGCTGTTCGCCACCTCGGCCGTGTCCGGCCTGCGGGTCGAGACCATCGCCCGCGCGGTGATGCCCTTTCTGGCTGTGGAATTCCTGGTGATCCTTCTCATCACCTACGTCCCTGCCATTGCGCTGACGCTGCCCCGCCTGATGGGCTTCGTGGATTGACCAACCTTCAACAAGAACCAACAGGAGGAAACATGCTGAAGAAATCCCTCAAGTCGCTGGTGCTGGCGACGCTTCTGGCGGGCACCGCCGGGGCTGCGCTTGCCCAGGACATCATGCTGCGCGCCACCGCCAACTCGAACGAACAGGACGAGGACTATGACGGCCTCGTCGTCTTCAAGAACTACGTCGAGAACGCCTCGAACGGCGCGATCGGCGTCGAAATCTTCATGGGCACCCAGCTGTGTGCCAAGGGCGACGAGTGTTTGGCGGGTGTGGCCGACGGCTCCATCGACATCTACATTTCCACCTCGGGCGGGGCTGCGGGCCTGTTCCCCTATATCCAGGTCCTGGACCTGCCCTACCTGATGAGCGACGACCGCGTGGCGGAAGAAGTGCTGACCGGCACCGATTTCACCGCCAAACTGCGGGCGATGGCGCTGGCAGACTCGGGCGACAAGATCCGCCTGATGACCATCGGCAACACCGGCGGCTGGCGCAACTATGCCACACCAAGAAGCGCATTGCCGCGCCTGCCGACCTGGCGGGCCTGAAGATGCGCACCGTGCCTGCCGACTTGCCGCAGACGCTGGCCACCACGCTGGGCGCCTCGCCCACGCCGATCCCGTGGCCGGAACTGTTCACCTCGCTGCAGACTGGCGTGGTGGAAGGCACGGCGAACGGTATCACCGACATCATGTCGATGAAGTTCACCGATGCCGGGATCAAGTATCTGACGCTGGACGGCCACAGCTACATGGGCGCTTTCTGGTGGATGGGCAACGACCGCTTCAAGTCGCTTACGCCCGAGCAGCAGCAGATCGTGGTCGACGGCTTCGCCGCCCTGCAACAGGCGACCTTCGCCAGCCCCAAGCGCAAGGAAATCCAGGCCTATGCCGATTTCCGCGCGGCGGGGGGTGAGATCTATGTTCCAACCGCCGAGGAGAAGGCCGCGTTCAAGGCCGCGGTCAACCCGGTCTTCGACTGGTTCAAGACGAACGTGAAAGGCGGCCCTGAGGTTCTGGAGGCCTTCACCGCGGCTGTTGCAGCCGCCGAGACAGCGGTCGCCGGCGACCGTGCAGGCGAGTTGAACTGAACCAAAACGCTGCAGGCAAGTAAGGCTTGCCTGCAGCGCCCTGACGGCCCCAGAATCCAGGACCAGCGGATGTCTCCACGCATGGCACAGTGCCCAAGCCTTGGAAACACAGCCACAAAACCCAGAAGCAGACTCTGATACGGAGGAGTGGTTGGCGGACCCGGAGGCCGCCATTTTGCTCCAGTATCCTATTGCACCTTGTCGCGACCAGATGCAGAATTTCCAATGAAAACCTGATGCTTGGCGAAATCCCCGTTTCCTGTTGCGGGGCATGGTAGCTTATCGCAACAGTTTTGATGGGTAGGTACAGGGGCATGCCGAAGGTTGCCGCAGAACTCGGCCCGCTGGACGTAAAGCGCCTTGCGCACCCCGGCGGCAAAGGCAACGTCATGTTGCCGGTTGGAGGGGTGGCGGGCCTCTACCTGCAACTCGCGCCCAAGGGTGGCAGGACATGGATTCTGCGCATGCTGGTCGGGGGCCGCCGCCGGGATATTGGGCTGGGCGGTTTCCCGACTGTCACCCTTGCCCAAGCACGAGACAAGGCCCGGGAAGCGCGCGACAAGGTGGAACGAGGAATTGACCCGGTTGAGGAACGCAGAGCTGCCAAGGCCCAACTGATCCAGGCGCGGCGCAAGGGCTTGCTCTTTAGCGAAGCGGTGGACAAGGCCCTTGCCTCGAAGCTCGACGCCTTCCGAAATGAAAAGCACCGTGCCCAATGGCGCAGCACCCTGGACAACTATGCGCTGCCCGAAATTGGCACGCTTCCGGTCCGTGAGATCGACACTGCTGCCGTATTGCGATGCCTGCAGCCAATATGGGCGACCAAGACAGAAACCGCTTCCCGCCTTCGCGGGCGCATCGAGGCGGTTCTAAGCTGGGCCACGGTTGCCGGTCACCGGACTGGAGACAACCCGGCCCGATGGGCTGGTAACCTCAAGGAGCTCCTTCCGGCCCCGTCCAAGGTCCCAAACGAAAGCAACCATCCGGCCCTGCAACTCGACAATGCCCCGGGATGGTTTGCCGAGCTGCGGAAGCGCGAAGGTTTCCCGGCCCGCGCATTGGAGTTTCTTGCCCTGACCGCGGCCCGATCCGGCGAAGTGCGCGGCGCGGCTTGGGATGAAATCGACCTAGACAAGGCCCTTTGGATTATTCCGGCCCAACGCATGAAAATGCAGCGTGAGCATCGAGTGCCGCTGACTGCGGAAGCGGTGGCCCTGTTGAAAGCCCTTCCAAAGCTGGAAGGCAACCCACTGGTGTTTCCCGGCGCGCGGGGAGGCCAGCTTTCCGACATGGCCCTGTAAATGCTCATGAAGCGCCAGCATACTGCGGCAATCGCGGCGGGCGGATCAGGGTACGTCGACCGTGTGAGCAAGCGCCCAGCCGTTCCCCATGGGCTTCGCAGCACATTTCGGGATTGGGTGGCAGAGAGAACCAGCTATCCAGGCGAAATGGCCGAAGTTATGAACCGCTCCGGGTTTGCCGGAGGCTCCAACTCTTGAGTAGGATGGAGCATCAT
>OFDC01000205.1_pt1 | contig 56955 bp, 34 predicted proteins | sample 1520941 | NCBI WGS metagenome assembly OFDC01 (sample SAMEA94258168, study PRJEB24077) | hot springs metagenome | biome: Aquatic biome; feature: Water | place: India | collected 2012-12-06 | depth 5 m | reverse complement strand
CTAAGATTTGTATTTTTATTTCTAAAATCCTGTATCGCTATTTTAGGACGACACAAATTTTGAGTTCGCCCACCTCACTTAGGTTACACTTTTTTTTATCCTGCTATTAACTTTCTTTTCTTGAATTCAATAAGGTGGCTATTTTTCTACTGTTTCTAATAGATAAATTTTTTCTAAAGTTTTCCAAGATTGGTATAAACCTCTGGGTATATGATAACATCCTTTCCATTTTCCACCTTTTAGCGTGAGTAGCGGCTCTCCGTTTCTACTTAGATAACCATACCATTCCCCAAATTCTTGATCAGGGAAGTGCTTCCAAGTCCAGTCATGAACTTTCTCGAACCATTCCCAACAACGCTCATCGCCTGTGTGTAAATACCCTTTGAGTAATGCGATGATTGTTTCGACATGCACCCACCAAAGTTTTTGGTCCCATTCGAGTTGTTGCACAGGCTTATTTTTAACATCCATGAAATAAAAAATACCACCATATTTTTCATCCCATGCGTATTCGAGCGTGCGTAACGTAAGTTGCTTTGCTTTTTCAATTAGCGAAGAATCTTTTAGGCGTTCGCCCAAATCCATGATAAACCACATGGCTTCAATGGCATGTCCTGGGTTTAATAATCGACCTTCAAAACTATCAGAAAATTGTCCTTCGGGAGTTACATTTTCTAAAATCAACCCCGATTTAGCATCATAAAAAACCTCCATTACTTCATTGATACACTCTCTAATTAGCTTTTCAACAACTTCTGCTGGTAGTAGATGTTCTATTTCGAGCGACAGATTACACAAAATCATGGGTAGGGCAAAGTTTTTTAGTGGCCGAGTACCACTCACTGCCTTCGACCAACTCCTTTTGGGGTTTTCTCTTCGTTCTAAAATCGAATAAAAGGTATTACGAGCCAGTTCAGCATACTCAGCCTTTTGAGTAGCTCTATAGAGCTGACCGAACGCCTGTGTTGCAAAGCAATCAGAGAATATATTGTAGGGCTGTACCAAAGGTTTTCCTTCATGTGTGAGCGAAAAATACCAAGTTCCATCGGCTGCTTGCCCATATTTTTGTAAGAAATCGGCTCCGTGTTGGGCATAATCAAGCCATTCTTGGCGAGGTTCTAAACTATTATATAGCATCGAAAACATCCAAACGCCACGGCCTTGTAGCCAAATAAACTTGTCAGTATCAAATACTTCTCCTTCTTTCGTAAGGCAAGTAAAATAGCCACCGTGTGTTTCATCCTTCGAGAATTTCATCCAAAAAGGTAAGATGTTTTCTAATAATTCGGTCTTATAAAGGCTACTATATTTTTTAATATTTTTCACAGTCAGAGATTATTCTTAGTTTAGTAAAATATTTCAATTATTGGTTTGAAAAAGTCAGACCATACAAAGTTGAGAACAATTTTACAATTATTTTATTATCTTTATTAAAATTTTTATAAAAGTATAAATTTAATTTTAATAAAATATATTTAGAGCGATTAAAATCGAAAAAAAAAGAATGAGAGCTTATATAGAGACCTTAAATGCCACTAATGGTCGAAACAATCAACATACCCAAACAAAAAAAATCCTTCAGTATTTATTACAAGAAGGAGAAAAGACAATACCTGAGATTAAGGATTTTTCTGGCTTGAGCCTACCCACTGCCACCAAACTAATCAACGAACTGATAGAACAAGGAATATTAGTTGAATCTGGCAAACGAGAGTCATCGGGCGGCCGACCACCGTCGTTGTTTTGTCTTGATTCTTCATTAGGGTACATTGTGGGCGTAGAATTACTCATTAATTCGTTCAGATTTAGTATTGTCAATCTCAATCACGAATTGATTTACGAGTACGAAACTGATAATTTCGACATCAATAATCGTGATGAAGCTTTCAATTTTGTCGCTCGAACTGTACCTGACCTGATTAGTAAAAAGGGTATTCCAGATGCCAAGATTTTAGGTGTAGGTATCGGAATCACGGGCCGTGTAGATGGTAAAAAAGGCATAAGTTACAGTTTTTTGAATTTTGATACTCCACTTGCCAAGCTTTTAAGTGAACGTTGGGGCTATCCTGTTTATATTGACAACGATACCCGATTAATGACTTTGGGCGAACAAAATTTTGGTTTCGCTCGTGAAAAATCGAATATTATTTACGTAAACTTAAGTAGAGGTTTAGGAATTGGCTTCATCTCTAATGGTCATTTGCACAGCGGAGAATCTGGATTTGCAGGTGAGTTTGGCCATATTCATTTTGAAGATAACGACAAACTCTGTGTTTGCGGTAAGAAAGGTTGCTTAGAAACAGTTGTTTCGGGATATGCTCTTGAGCGACAATTTCAAGACTTAGACCAGGCCAATGCGGCAAAGAAACTTAAATATCGTGAAATCATACAATTGGTTCATACCAGCGACCAAACAGCCAGAGGATTATTAATCGAAATGGGAGAAAGATTAGGGCAAGCACTTTCTATGTTGGTTCAAACGCTGAATCCTGGTCTGATTATCTTAGGGGGGCGATTTACGGATGTGGCTGAACTGATGAAATACCCTGTCATTAAAGGATTGAGTTTATTCGGTTTGCCTCAACTTGTAGGTGATTGCGAAATAAAAACTTCAACATTGGGCGATAAAACCACCATGCTTGGGGCATACACGCTGGTGATGGAAAATGTTTTTCAATAACAACCCTTTATTCTTGAAAATATTCAGCAAAAGTGCTTGCTACGATTTCTTCCTCAGCTCGACTTAACTGAATATTTTTTTGATGAATAAAATAATGTCCTACTTCGTGGGCAAGAATCTGATACGGTGGCACTTCCGCATTCAAATTGAGACAAATAGCATTGTTTTTTCGGTCAAATTCTCCCAGCGTCGTAGGATTCCACTTTTCATAACGGATGCTGATCTGGGCAATCTGGCACAACTGCAAAATGCTTCGTGTACTAAATTGCTTAAAGACACTTTCGGCCAATTCTTTACCCATTATTTGAAAATATTCGGTATTCATTTCTTATCTCACATGGCATGAATATGTGGGTCGCCTTCGGCTAATATCAAATCCTTTGGCCACTCAATCTCTACCCCTTTCTGTACAATTAAAGACTGAAATTGATTCAAAAGTTGTGAGTGATTTCTCACTTCAGTTGGTTTTTTCTGATTTTCTAAACAGAAGGCCACCAAATTGCCCACTACTTCACCGATGTTCCACTCAATTGGATGCAGTCGATAACACCCATTAGTAATATGAGTCGTTCCGATATTTTTACAAGCAGGCAAAAGGTTTTCGACTCGCTTCGGAATCAATGCTCCCAACGGAATCTGAAATGGTAAGCTTTCTACATCTACATAATTATCACCACCAACGCTTGGGTGCAAATCGATGCGATAAAAGCCAACACCAACCGAATCTTCAAATTGTACTGCCAAAACTTGGTTCGGTAAATATTTTGCTGAAACATGCTGCTCTTTGATAGTAAATTCTGCTTTTATTCTTCGAGCTTCTCTGATATACGGACTTTTGGCCAAACCATCAGAAGTACCTGTAATATCTTCTCTTATTTTCAAACCTTTAAAGCCTAATTCTGTTTGTAAATAGTATAAAAAAGACAAGCTTTGTTCTTTAGCTTCGGCAATCATTCGAGCTTTTTCTTTGGTATTTGCACTAAGTAAATCGCCCAATAAATAATCAATTTGTGGGTAATTGACCAGCGTAATATCTGAGTCGTAACGACCTTCTTGAAAGTTCTTTTTGTGTAAAATGCGGCGATAAGTCCAAAGTCCTGCAAATGCTTTATTTGGCTCATTATTAGGCACAAAATTATAATGTACTGGCTCTAAAGTACGTGGACTTAACCCCGTCAGACACAACAACTCTCCGCTCCAAGCAGGTGCGAGTTTTGGTACAAATTTTCGCCAGAAATCATAATTTTTAGGTCGTCCAATCGTCCAATCTTCACCTTCGTGATAACTCATAGCAAAGCACATAGAAAACGCCTGCGAATTAAATGAATTTGCCTGCATTTTAGCACTTGGTTCTTCGGTTTCCGCTTTACTCTCTGAGCCGGTTACATACTCAGTATTGGTAAGCGGAAGTAATTCTCCAAGTTCGGTAGCATCAACAAAAAACTCAGCTTCAATGAGTAACTCATTTTTAGTATTGGTATGAGCAACCGTGACATTTTCTACTCGGTTGCCCGAAAAACCAGCTAAAGTAGGTACATAATTTTGTAAGATTCTCAGCCGCCCATTTGATACGAACGGCTGCAAAATTTCTTCAAATACGGCTAAAAATACTTTCGGTTCTGCACAAAGTGGGGAAACCCACCCATCGCCAGGGTTCAGAACTGGATTTTGTAAAGCCGATTCAGTAAGTGGATAATGTGTTTTATAATATTCTCTAACACTATTTCGAAAATTTCGATATGACTGCGTACAACCAAATTTCTCAATCCAACCGTGTTCGTCGGGTGGCGTAGCTTGACTGGTAAATTGTCCACCAATCCAATCTGACTCTTCGGTCATAATGACATTTAAACCAGCTTCACAGGCTGCTTTTGCTGCAGCACACCCACCAATACCTCCACCGACAATTAAAAGATTTGTATGTAATTTTTCCATTTTTACTTCAATATTTAATTACGCTTCTTTAGCTGTACCTATCAATTATTTCACCGAAGCTACTATTACCATTGGTGTATCTTTGGGTAAATTTTCGAGTTCGGTTTTTGCCAATGCCAGAGCTTGTTCAACTTCGGCAAGGCCAGCTAAGTTGATAATTCTCGCTCCAACCAATAAGTGAATATCGGGCAAACTTCTTCCAGCGTCGCCAAAATCAGTCAAATTATTGATAATATTGTCTAATGAACTGAGAGCATTTTCTACATCGGTCGCTTCTACCAAAGCATTGTTTCTTTGTAGTCTCACAACACCTGTTTTATCAATGATACGTAAGAATTTTTGTTTAGTCTTAAATAAACCAAACAATGATTTTATTTCTTTTTCGGCCGTAAAAGCCATCAATGAAGTTGTTTTCGCGGCTAATTTTATTATCGATTCGGGCAATTGCATCGAGCGTGATGCCACAGCCCTACAATCATCGAGCGTTATGACTTTGGCAGAATTATCTTCTTTTCGAAGCTCAGTTGTGCCAAAGGCTGTGGCTTTCACCACATTTCTTCGTGTATCAACTTCAATCTGTACTTCTACCGTTTCGGGAACTGCACCAATTTTAATAACTGCCTCTGCTGCTTCTTTTCTTATTGATAAAATATCTTCGGGAGTTGGTTCAACTACATTTCGTTCGATGGTATCTCTCACCATCGCTAAAGCCACCCCAATTGTCGAAATCACTTCAGCTTTTTTTGCTAATCTTGCTGGAATACCCATTAATTCACCTGTAAAAAGCACCAAAGAAGCGGCTCCGCCTCCACCACCAATCAACTCGACAGTTTGGCGGTCTAAATGGTACTCCACAATTAATTCTTCGAGTTGTTTCACGACTTTTCTACACGATACTTCCAAAATTTCACGGGCGGTTTCTTCAACAGTTTTACCAATTTTATCGGCCAAAGGTTTAAAAGCCAACCTTGCAGCTTCTTTGTTTCCCTTAGCAAAAGCAGTATCGGGGATAATTCCTAATAGATTGGCTGCACAAGTGGGTGTAAGCGAAAAACGTTTACCCGAAATCGTTTCGATAGCCGTATAATCATCAATATCCTTTTCGGTTGGTTGTAAATGTACCAGTTTAGCATTTTCAAATATTTCTGGCTTCTGAAAACACGCATAATGCAAGCCCGCAATATGAGCCGAACGAGAACCAACATCCACAATCTTTCCGTTGGCTTCTCGAATCATACTTCCCCCTGCAATAGCCAGAGTTCGTACATCTAAAGTATTTAAGTAAGTACGATGCCCACCTACTCTGGCAGCCTTGGTTTGGGGTTGCCCATCACGAATCACCGAAATGTCGGCACTTGTACCACCCACTTCAATGAAAATTCCATCAGAAACCCGCTCGTGCATCAAAGCTCCAGCAATGCCCGCAGCAGGTCCAGAAAGCATTGTCATAATAGGTCGGCGATGCACTTCTTCGACACTCATAACACCCCCATCCGACCGCATAATCATTAACGGAGCTGTAATACCTGCACGCTTTACGCACTCGTCGGTCATAGTTGCAGTATGAATCATTTTAGGCAAAATGGCACCATTAATGACAGCCGTTCGGGTGCGAGTTCGCAAACCGTAAAGACTCGAAACTTCGTGACCAGAAGTGACAAACATACCCATTTCTTCGGCTATTTTACTTATTAGCTCTTCATTTTGGGGTTTATCAACGCCAAAAGCTTCTGAACCAACTATTACCTCTACGTTCTTCTCTTTGAAAGTTGCTATCTGGCGAATTACCGTTTGTTCTTTTAGATCTTGGTTCGAAACAAAGGTATGTTCGATATTCAGAAAACGATTAGGAGCTAATTCGATGGCGGGTATTTTAGTATCAATTTTTGCTTTTATTCCTTCTAAACCACTACCTAAACCTATGATTCCGACCTTAGCTACATCGCCTTCTAAAAGAGCATTTGTAGCTTGTGTGGTAGAATGGGCAATAAAAATGACTTCATTGGGCAAAATACCCAACTCAGCTAATGCCCGATTGATTGCGTTGATAATTCCCGCAGCTACGCCTTCTTCTGAGTCATGGGTTGTTGGTACTTTCAACTGCGAAATCACTTCTCGGGAATGATGGTCAACTACAACCACATCGGTGAAGGTTCCTCCTACATCAATACCAACTCTTACTTGTCTTTTCATTTTACCTAATTTTAGTCGATTTCGCTCAATTTTCTAAATTACAAAAACATTAGCACTGAAATTACTAAACCAACCAAGCAAACAAGCATCATCGGAAGTAGGGTTTCTTTGGTAAAATCTTCGACTTGCACACCAACAAAATTGGCTATCCAAACATTATGTGTATTGGTTGGGTCGCAGACGTTTTGTACTTGTACCACACACATGATGGCGGCCAGTAGAGCCAAAGGCGGCAAAACTGCGGTTCCGAACATGATAGTAAATAAGCCAATACCGATACCAAAAATATTGAGCGGCCCACGATATAAAGCCAATGGTGAGAGCAATCCAAAAAAAGCAATATAAAACAGCGTGGACTGAAAAGGCAACGACAAAATGAGCGGTTCGAGTGCAGTTTTGATAAGTGGTAGGTTGAGTGCATTTAGTAGCATCCCAATTCCCATCATCAGAATTGCGGCTGGAGCTCCATCTTCAATCCCCTTAATGGCCGAAGAAGTAAGGGTTTTAATGGCATTTCGCCAGTTAGTTGTGCATACGCCATACAAAGAACCCAAAATAAATGCAGCAATAAAGTCGAGTTTAAGACCAAAATAATTGAATCCAAAAAACAAAACTAAAGGTACAATTGGTGTTAGCAAGGCGAGAGTCGGTACTTGCTTGTTTTTATCTCGTTTCAGTAAATCATCTTTTGAGACTGCCGACATCAAAAGCATTTCGCCTGAGCGTTTAGCTGCAATAAGAGCATAAGACACCACCATTATGAGCATTAAACCCAATAAAATAAATGCAAAAGTAGAGACTTGAGCAGGTAAGGCTTCTGTTTCGGTCAAGCCCAACAACTGGCGATAGAGAGTAAATAAAATCGGATTAAAGATAAAACCAGTAGCAAAAGCCAGAATAAAAAGCGTACCTGCCAGTTTCCGAGGAATACCAAGGCTCATCATGATTGGCAATACCAACGAACCAACGGTGATAATAGCCCCTAAACCTTGCAAAGTCGTGAATAAAATGGTTGTAACAGCCATTAAACCAAACGATACAATGAGTGGTTTTTCGCCCCCAAACTCAGCCGCTCGTTTGATAATTTCTTCGGCAATACCAGTTTGAATCAATACTCGCCCCATCATTGCTCCCATAAAAACCGATACATATACCGATGTAAGTTTGAGCGAACCCTGAGCAATAATCTGATTCAAAATATTTGGAATCGGTAATTCTGCGAGCAAAGCAATCAAAATTGCCATGGCAGGCAATGCCAATAAAGCGGGTATTTTCCGCAAAAACATTAAGCCAGCGAAAAACGTAAATATGATAAGTAAACCGATTGCTATCATTGTTTGGTGCGAATGTACATTTAAAATATAAGCTTATTTAGGCGGTGCATTTTAGTTGGTTTTTACGACTTGGCAATCAATTTCTGCCTCAAACGTACGATTCCAAGGTAAATCAAAACTCAACGACCCCACTTTTAAATGCTTTATATGTTTTGGATAAAAATTTTCTACTGTTTTGAGGGCTACTGATTCCAACTCTTTCTTACAAAATTGCTCTGTTAGTTGGGTCTGTTGGTCGGTTAAGCGAAAGGCATTCCATTGGTTTTCACGAATCATTTTGGCCGCCATTGGTCGCACAATTGAATGATAGCTGTAATCATCCAACAAGCGATTAATCATAAACCAAGTTTGTGCATTGGCCATTCGAGTGGCTATCTGTTTCTGCGGATACAGTTTAATCACCGATTTCGAAACACCATACAATAGGCCATGTGGCAAGGCTGTACCGATTACGTTTCCAGCAGTATTCCAAGAAGCATAACCATAGGTTTTTGAGAAAATATTCTCTTCTTTTAATGCTTCCGTGAATGGAATATCGCCGCCCTGAACATCACCAATGGGGTCGATATCAGCAATGATGATTCCTTTTTTTTCCTGCTTAGAAAACGCAATAATTTCATTTGCAAAGGCCTTAGCTCTTCCTTCCTCTTTTCTTGATGTAAATACAAAAAAGCCAATATCAGCATCTTTCATGTCATTTACTTCTCTCGCTCCAACCGCCTTTAGATGAAAGCTAACGGTCTTACGCAATGGTCGGTCTTCAAAAGGCATTTCTTTATCTGCCATAGTTTCTGACGAAAAAACTGCCTTAATTTTTGGTCGATAATTGTATTTATCTGTCACCGAACGTGCCAAGAGCAACATCGAAACTTCATCAGCTCCAGGCTGAATGGCTATTCTGGAACTTATTCCGTTATCAGTTACAAATTTGGTCAGCGTCTCACGGTCTTTAATATGTACACCTTTAGGTTTGGCATCATCTTGCGATAAAATCAAATAATCAAAAACATTTTCCTTGGCTAATTGAGCGGCATAAAGATTTACTTTCAAGTTTCGTTCACGGGCTGCTTTATAATTTTCCAGTGCTTTTTGCGGAATCTCTGTTTCAAGTTTTTGAGTTAGTGATTTTTGATTTGCATCGGGTGAAACCTCTGCCCACTTGGCAAGTTTTTCACGATATGCTTCATTTTTCCCATCGCCTGTTGGAGCTAAACGCATAATTACGCTTGACCCGTATATTTTCAACTTTGGAGACTTTCTCCGAATTGCTTTCACAATCTCTACTCTTTTTAGAGCCTCTTCAAGTGGCGTTTCATGAACCCGTGAGGCCACCAAGCCTCCGTAAGCAAGCATATCCATCGAAATAATAGCGGCATCGAATGAGTCTATTTTCTGAGTATCAATCCATCCAATTATCTCATCTGATTTTCCGTATTCGAGGAATCTACCGAGCATTTCACGGGGTGGGCTAACTAATGATACATCACCCACAAGCCCCATTTTAACTGGAAATTGCAAACAAGGTGGTCGGTCATCTAAAGGAATCAACAAAACCCTTGCAGAGTAATTACTCTGTGAGAACACCGATGATACTACACAAAACAAAGTAAAAAGTAATAAGGCTTTTCTTTTCATATATAAAAGATTCTGGGCTGTGGTAAATGGCTCTGTCATTACGCTAAAATCAAGATTTTTTGTCAGAATAACTACTAAGCCAATGAATGTTTGAACAAATGTGAGAAATAATTTTAATTTTTTAACAATCTTTTATAAAATTTTTATATAAGTTTGTATAAAATTATATTTAAATCACAAAATACTCTTTAACATTAATAAAAAACAGGCAAGCAAAGCAAAAAATGTATTCAACTATGTAAAGCTTATCAGTGTATGAAATTTTAAAAAACTACTTGTAAAAAATTATGAAACAAAAATCTCTACTCACAATCCTTTTTTCCTTAATGATAGTGCTTTCCCTACAAGCCCAGCAGAGGATAGTAAAAGGAAAAATTATTGACAAGGCCAGCAATACTGCACTGCCAAACGTATCTATACTTGAAAAAACATCAGGCAAAGGAGTAATATCTGATACCGAGGGAAATTTCAGCATCAATGTACCAGATAAAGCAATACTCGTGTTTTCATTTATCGGCTACGAGACCCAAGAAATTGTGGTAGGTAACCAAAGTAGCATTGAGGTAATTTTATCAGAATCAAACAAATTATTGGATGATGTCGTAGTGGTGGGTTACGGAATTCAGAAAAAAGCCAATTTAACAGGCTCAGTCTCTCAATTCAAAACTGAAGAAATTACTCGCCGTCAAGTTTCATCTTCAAGCCAGTTACTACAAGGGATTGCTCCTGGCGTTACGGTAGCTCAAGCCTCAGGTAAACCTGGTGCCGATGGGGCAAGTATTAGGGTTAGAGGTGTTGGGTCTATCTTTTCAGGTTCTGACCCACTCATTATGGTTGATGGGGTAGTTTCGAGCATGGATAACGTTGATCCAAATGCTATCGAAAGTATTACTGTCCTAAAGGATGCAGCCTCTACTTCTATCTATGGTACTCGTGGTGCTAATGGTGTGATTCTAATCAAGACCATTCGTGGTAACAAAAGTGGAATAAAAGTAAGTTATAATGGTTTCTTGACTCAACAACGTGCGACCAACATTCCAGAAAAAGTTTCAGCAATTGAGCACATGGAACTTAGCAATGTAGCTCAGCAGACTCAAACTGGCAATCCGAATGCAGTTGTTTTTCCAGTAGCGTTGATTGAAAGATACAAAACAAATCCAGTCGATAATATCGAAATTTTTGATAATGATTGGGTAAAACTATTGCTTACAAATAGCGGTATCATGCAGAATCATAATCTTACAATTGATGCAGGTTCTGAAAAAGCGAGTTTATTTACATCGATTTCGTACTTAACTCAGCAAGGCTTGATTCCGAATAATAGTTATAATCGTTTAGACATCAGAATGAATCCTGATATTAAAGTAAATGATAAACTACGTCTTTCGGGAACACTATTTTTTAATCAAGGAACCCGCATTGAGCCAGCTGGTGGAAGTCCAGAATTTATCATTCGCCAAGCTATTGGTTTACCAGCAACAGGGCAGGCCAAATTTGGAGAAGGAATGTATGGTAGTGCTGGACAATCTAACAACCGAAATCCATTAGGACAAGCCGAAGCAAGTGGGATTTTCAAGGAAATAATACCCAGAATATTCGGAAAAGCTCAAATTAATTATACACCAATCAAAGGCTTAGATTTTGAGGCATCGTATGCTCGTGAACAATGGACACCTAACAGTAAACGGTTCCAAAAAAGCTTTGATATCTACACTCCAAATATTAGCACACGCTCTTATGATTTATCAAGCCGTTATCCAGGCACTAATAGCCTAAGCGAAAGCTATTCGTTCAGTTTTAGAAACACATTTTTAGCTCAGGCTTCGTACCAACTGACAAAGGCTAAACACGATGCTAAAATTATGGCGGGCTTCCAAAGTGAAGAAGTTTCGACTCGTAGCTTGGGAGCTTCTCGAACTGACTTTATCAACGAAAGCCTACCATATATGAACTTAGGTGGTGCAAACCGCAATAACAGTGGTGGTGCCAGTGAAAACGCTTTAGTTGGAGCATTTAGTCGCCTAACCTATGCTTTTTCTGATAAATATTTGGTAGAAATCAACGGTCGCTATGAAGGCTCTTCGAGGTTCTCACAAGCACTCAACAAACAATGGGGTTTCTTCCCATCTGCATCAGCAGGTTGGGTGTTTTCCAACGAAGATTTCATAAAAGACCTCACCTTCCTCCAATTTGGTAAAATCAGAGCATCTTATGGTACACTTGGCAATCAAGCATTACCTGACAATTACCCATTTGCGAGCAACTACACTTCTGGGCAAGATTATTACTTTAATGCACTTATTAATCCTGGGTACGCTCTAACAGAAGCCGCTAATGAAGGAATTACATGGGAAAAATCGAAGCAAACTGATATTGGACTTGACTTGGTATTGTTAAAAGGGTTAAGCATCACAGCCGACTATTATATCAAACAAATCTCTGATATCTTACTCCGCAAGCCTATTCCAAATTACGTAGGTTTAAGCCCTGCTTTCTTAAATCTTGGTACAATGGAAAACCGTGGTTGGGAATTTTCGGCAACTTACAAAAATAAAATAGGTAAACTCAAATACGATGTAACAGGTGTATTGGCTGATGTTAAAAACAAAATAACATCGCTTCCTGGCACACCTTATTTAGATGAGGGTTTACTTCGTTCGGCAGAAGGCTACTCTCTTCGCTCATATTATGGTTATGAAGCTATTGGTTATTACCAATCGAAAGAGGATATTGCTTCTTCGCCAAAAACATTTTTCACACCCAACCCAGGTGATATTAAGTACGCTGACACAAACGGCGATGGTGTAGTAAATGCCGATGACCGTACATTTATTGGCAATAACTTCCCAAGATACGAGTACAGTATCAACCTCAATTTGGCCTATGATATTTTTGACTTGAATTTATTTGGACAAGGAGTAGGTAAAAAAGCTAACTATATCTCAGGCACTGGTGCTTGGCCATTCTTTGCTGCTGACTTTGTGCCATCATTATTGGCTATGCACAAAGATTATTGGACACCCGAAAACCCAAATGCTATTTTCCCCCGTCTGACACCAACCATTGGGGTAAACAGTACAAACTCTTCATTTTGGGTGAAAAATTCAGCCTATTTCCGCTTAAAAAATGTCAATTTAGGCATGAAAGTCCCACAGCCTTTAGTTAAAAAACTGGGTATCGAAAGTGCCAGAATTTATGTGAGCGGTCAGAATCTATTGACTTTTACGAAGTTTTGGAAAGGCTTCGACCCTGAGCAAAATAACAACAACGCCGAGTTTTATCCTTTAATGAAAACTTATACAGTTGGCTTAAATCTGAAGCTTTAATGGATGCTGAAAAAACAGCTTATAATCAATTCATTAAATTTTGCTCACGATAAAATCATCGAATTATAAAATATTAAATAAACATGAAAAAAATCATCTATATCATATTGTTGGCAGGAGTATCGCTTAGTTGTGATAAATTCCTTGACCGCCAGCCGCTTGATACCCCATCAAGTGCCAGTTTTTTATCGAATGAAGCCGAAATCCGACAAAGCTTAACGGGCGTTTACAATGCCGCTTTTTGGAATCGTACAGGTTTAGTTCCAGACTTAAAACGTTTAGAAGGCACAACTGACATTCAGATTTCGAGAAAATCAGACCCTGAATCTTTAATTGCCCAAGGTGATAATGGACCTTTTGTTGCAGGTAATGGATGGTCAGACAATGCTTGGACTCAAGGCTACAGGGTGGTTTCACGTGCGAACGAATTATTGGAAGGGATGAAAAGAGGTGAAGCGGCCACATCGAAAGCAGCTTATGACAAAATGCGTGCTGAAGCCATAACATTACGAGCATGGGCGTATTTTAACCTCATGGTTTGGTATGGCGATGTAGTATATTACACCAAACCCTTAATGCCCGAAGAATACGAAACGCAAGTTCGCACTCCCGTAGAGACAATTGTGAAAGCTCTCTATACTGACCTCGATAATGCTTATGCTACCTTAGATTTTAATCCTTCAGAGCGTGGCCGTGTAAGCAAGGGCTTTGCACTCGGTTTGAAAGCAAGGTTAGCTATGTTAATCAAAGATTATCCAACAGCTGCCACTGCTACCGAAACCATCATTAAAAGTGGGCAATACGGTCTTAATCCAAGCTATCCAAACTTATTTACACTGGCTGGCCAAAATGCCAATACAAACCGTGAGATTATTTGGTCGATGGTATATCCAAGCGAAAACCCTAACATCGCCAGTTGGATGGCTGTGGGCTATACTCCTCGCCAAACTTTAGGTGCTCAGAGCAATAATTTCCCAACCCAAGCACTGGTCGATAAATTTGAGTGTACCGATGGAAAAAGAATTGATGAGTCTCCATTATATGACCCTGCGAATCCGAGCAAAAACCGTGATAAACGCCTACGTTGGACACTCTACATGCCAGGTGATACGGTTGAGGTACGAATGAGTAAAACAGCAAGTTTACCTTATCAGAACCCTAATCAGCGATTTATTTTTAATATTCATACAGACCAAATTTTCCGATGGAATTGGAATACTCAAAAATTTGATGTTATCAATGGAAACCCCGACTTTGTTACTTCATCAAATGGAGTTTGGCAATTTGGAGCTACTGGTGCAGTAGGTGGTGTGGGATATGTCTGGAGAAAATATAACGATACCGACCAATATCTTTGGGAACTAAAAACTGGCTATATTTTGATGCGTTATTCTGAAATTTTATTAATGTACGCAGAAGCCCAAATCGAACTCGGGAAGCTTGATGCTACCGTAGTTGATGCTATCAATGCTGTAAGAAAACGTTCAGGTCAACCTAATATCGAACTTGGTACACAGACAAAAATGCGTCAAGCAGTTCGTCGAGAACGAACCGTTGAATTTGCCATAGAAGGTCTTCGACTCTATGATATTCGTCGCTGGGGCATTGTTTTAGATGTTCTAAATACCCAAATCGTAGGAGCCGCCAAAAATCCTGCGGATGTTCCGGCCAAACCTTCATTTGGAGCAGCGGGGTCAGTACAAGATATCAATGATATACCTGATTATTCGGCAAGTATTTCAAAGCGTATCAGCAGTCGTAACGAAATTCGTAAAAATACAGCCAAGCATTTACTATGGCCTCTTCCGCTCGGAGAAATTGATAAAAACAAAAACTTAAAGCAAAACTCTGGTTGGTAAACCCTTTTTTAATCTCAACTCCTCTCTCCCCATTCTATTCGTAGAATGGGGGGTATTCTCTGATTGTCGCAAATACAACATCAACTATGCTACTGAAAGTAAAAAGATTACTCTCAATCATTATGTTCATTGGTGCCGTTACCGTTATTCAAAGCTGTAAAGCCCAAGAACAAAATAATAACCCAACTCCTACCACTACACAAACACCCAAGATCGTATCTGGCGTAAAAGGTGTTTGGCTGACAAACGTTGCGAGCCAAGTTCTCTACACCAAGGAAGGCATCAAACAAGCCGTAGATTTGTGTTCAAAAAGTGGCATCAATCATATATTTGTGGTTACTTGGAATAAGGGTCGAACACTTTACCCAAGCAAAATCATGAATGATTTATTCAAGATTCCAATTGAAGAAACATTGGCTGGTCGAGACCCACTAAGAGAAATCATCGACGAAGCTCATACAAAGAATATCAAAGTATATGCGTGGTTTGAATATGGTTTTGCAGCTGAAAACAGTGGCTTTGGCGAGCACATCTTACGCATTAAACCACAATGGGCATCGCTCGATAAAAATGGAAATATCACAACAAAGAATGGATTCAAATGGCTAAATGCCCTCAATCCTGAAGTACAAGATTTTATGCTTTCTTTGCTCAAAGAGACCATAGTCAATTATCCAGATTTAGATGGTATTCAAGGCGATGATCGCCTGCCAGCTATGGCGGTAGAAGGTGGATATAACCCCGAAATACTCGCCCAATACAAAGCCGAAACTGGTGCGAGTCCATCAGTGGATAAAGACGAGAGTTGGGTAAACTGGCGAGCCAATCGACTCAATAAATTCATGGAGAAGCTTTCCGTTGAACTAAAGAAAATCAACCCTAAAATTGGCATTTCTATGGCTCCGAGTATTTTTCCGTTTGCCAAAACCGAATATTTACAAGATTGGCCTACATGGGTAAACAATGGCTGGGTAGATATGATTTGTCCACAAATTTATCGATATGATATTGTGGCTTATAAGGCCGAATTAGCCAAAATCATCAATACTCAAATCAATGCCGACAAAGTAAAATTACTCGCACCAGGTGTTCTGCTGAAAGTAGGCACTTATAAACCCACCTACGATTACCTCAAACAAATGATTGATGAAAACCGTAGAAACAGAATTGAGAATGAAGTATTTTTCTTTTATGAAGGCTTAAAGGATAATTCATTATACTTCACAACTGAATACGCTAAATAAATCTAAATCAATTAATAAATGCACTGCGAAGCTATCAATTTCGCAGTGCATTTATTATTAAAACCAGTTCACAATCAAAAAGTATAGAGGTAAACCAACTGTAATATTCATTGGAAATGTAACTGCCAATGCCATTGGTAAATATAAACCTGGGTTAGCTTTAGGTACTGTTATTTTCATTGCTGCCGGTACCGCAATATACGAAGCACTGGCCGCCAATACAGCGAAAATAAACCTATTCGTTACATCAGAAGTAACCGCAGAGCTTAAGATTGCAAAAATACACCCATTAATTAAGGGGATAAACAATGCAAAAGCAAACGGGAACATCCCAAAAGAAAAGAACGACTTCAGTTTTCTACCACTTATAATACCCATATCCAAAAGGAAAATAGCTAAAAATCCTTTAAACAAATCATTAGTGAATGGCTTAATACCTTCGGCTTGTTTTGCGTTGGCCAGAAAACCAATTACCAAACTTCCAAGTATCAACAACACACTTCCATTGGTAAGCGAATGCTTGAGTATTTCTGATAATTTTATACTTTTTACTGAATTTTCTTTATCAAATAATGAGATCAAGACCAAACCAATGATAATGGCAGGTGATTCCATCAAAGCCATAATAGCAACCATATAGCCATGCATATTCAGTTGTTGAGATTCAAGATACGAAGAGGCTGTTACGAACGTAACGGCACTAACCGAGCCAAAAGCTGCTGCAATTGCACCTGAATCATATACATTCAGCTTTCGCTTTAGAATAAAAAAAGTGTACAAAGGAATCAGCAATGAAATACCTATACCAAGCAGCATCGACCAAACAATTTCACTCGTAAATACTTCATGAGAGAGTTCTTGTCCACCCTTAAAACCTATAGAAAATAATAAATAGAGTGATATAAATTTTGATGAATTGGGTGGTATTTCTAAGTCACTTTTCAGATAAACGGCTAAAATACCTAAAACAAAAAACAATAGAGCAGGATTACTTAGATTTTCAATGAGTAAATTAAAATTCATAATCTTTGATATAAAATAAGGATTTATGTTAAAAATTAAACATCAGTAATTAGTGTGTATCAAATCACGTCAAAGCGATAGGTAATACTCATTACTTGAATATTTATTTCGAGGCACAAAATTCGGCATTCTTTTTTATAAATATTTATTTATAATCTCAATACAAATCATAAAAAATATTTATACAAAAGAATCAAATCCTTATAATCAGTCAATTAATCAAAAAAATGTAAATTATTGTAGGAGATTTGAGTTGATAGGGAAGATTTCAACCCACTTAAATGTTCATTTTGGAAATCATTTAAGAAACGAATACTCATAATTAATTCAAGTTGCTACCTATAAAAATGTGCTATCTATAGCAAAATAGTAATTTTGAAATCACGACAAATCAAAAAACTATGCTAAAGAATAACACAGTTGCAATATACATCATTGTAGATGATATTTTGCAGAAAATTGCTTATTAGGCAGACTATCAACGTCGAGTAACCGATGCATTGATTCTGACTACTCTGTTTTAGTGAGTGGTTGATACTTTGGAGGAAACTGGGAATCAGCACGGTGCTATATGCTCCAACACCATTGTAAAAACATGATGGATAAATCTCGTTTTTGTCGTCGTGTTCATAGCTGTAAAGAATTAGCAATATGGATTTTAGTGTTTTAGATTAGATATCGAAAGAATTGAATTACCGCCAACGATATATCCTTGATACATTTCCTGTGGCGGTTTGCCACAATATTCGTATTAAAATTGTCGTTTATTGACAGCTGAAGATTTTAGAGGACAAAACCCTTCAAAAAGAGAGTATTGCTATGGTTTCAAGACAGTCCGCCGCAGCGGTAGCATAATAGACAAACATGGTAACCCAATAGAATTAGCTATGTATGCGGGAGCTTATTCAGAACAATTTACTCTACATCGCATAGAGCGGTTCGCCGCTGCAATTTGACCTACCTAAAGGGAGTATCGTATGGCAAGATAGTGGATTTACCGATTATGAATGGAAAGATTTTTTATATAGAAAATGAGGGTATAAAATTTGCTACTCAAAGAAAGAAAAACTCTCATAGGGAGAGATAGTTTTATTGATGAAATAGCAAAAAAGTAGAATAGGAAAACTGTAGAAATCGCATACAGCGTTATTACCTCAAGATTCCCTAAGAGAATTCATGCCATTATTATTGAAGGGTTTCAAATGAAAGTATTTTTTGTCATTTTGGCGTATGCTATCATCAAATATATTTAGATTCATAAGTAACAACTTGAATTAATTAGAATCATTTCTGAAGTTAAATCGCAACGATATAATCATTGGGGTCATAATTGGTATTTGAGATACAAAGTAAAAAGGCATTTTCCGAGAAATCATACATTTTACGCCAATCTTCTGGGTTTAGTATCAAGCATTTTTGAGGAGAGTCAAGCGTGAAAATTTGCTCATTTGTGCCATCGTTGGTGTATATTTTACAAGACCCAACTGGGCATATAAGAGCATGAGTAGCATTTTTATGGCGGTGTCCACCTCTTTCTTCTTCTTGATGGTCATATATATAAAATACTCTTTTTATTCCATCGGGAAGTAAATTCTGGAAAACAGTAAGTTTACCTTTATCGTCTTGGATAGTTGGTAATTGGATTAATTTAGCCATGTGAATATTTTTTAATAAAAATCCCCAATTGAATTTCATCGGGGATTTAAGGGTAATACAAAACTTATGATTATTTAACTATCTTTATTTATCCAATGGTGTATTACTTCTATATCCTTCAATTACACATTCTCAATTTTAAATTATACTTTTTTACCCCCTGGTGCTTTCAATAATTTGATTAGGTCTGGAAGATGCTTTTCATACACTTGGCGAGGGCTTACATCATTTTTTACGCAAATCGAAGCGGCTTTTCCTACTACTTCGCCCATCATTCCGCAAGTTCTCATAACCCTAACTGGCCCGAGTCCTGTTTTTGTTACACTGATATTTCGGCCAGCCATGAACAAATTACTTATGTTTCGGCTGTAAAATGTACGATAAGGAGCCCAATAAAGACCTCCATATTGATACTCTTTTCCTCTGGTGTAGTCAGAGATGAATTCCATTCCTTCTAAACCTTCTTTAAATTCTTTTTTGGGTGTGTGCAAATCAACGTGCCAAGAACACGGAAATGCACCATCTTCAAACTTGGTTTGTTTCTTAAAATCTTCTGCATCCAAAACCACATCGCCCATCAATCTACGAGATTCACGCTTACCCGCAATGTATGCCGACCAGCCCAGACGGTGATTCGGATACATTTTATCTACATTTTTAATTACATCCCATGCTCCGTACATTGCTCTGAAGTTATGGTCTCTGATTTGCTCAATTTCAGTAACTTGATTTTGGTTGAAGCCACTTTCCCAATACCACATATTGGCAAAAGATTGTAAGCCTTCTGCTCCAAAAGTCTTTACGCCTTTGCGGCCAGGGAATGGTTTATCGGCTAAATCTAATGCCCACGGACATCTTGGAAACGGTTGGGCAAACTCACCCACCTCACATTTCATAGCCAAGGCACTTTTGTCTTTACATTCACATTTTAATACTTCTTCTTTATTGGTGGCATCGAGTACATTAAATAGATTCGAACTACCCATCAGGTTTTCGACTTTATATTCGTGGTCAGCACCAGCCTTGAAACCCACAACGGCATCGCCCGTACAATCCGCAAATAACTTTGCTTTAAGGTGTATTTGTTTGGCAGTTTTTATATTTTGGATAACAATACCATTGATTTTGTTATCTTTTACCAATACATCGATTGCCCTATTTTCAATAAAAAGCGTAATATTTGGTTCACGCTTAACTATCTCCAATTTTAGGTTATCGTCATAATAATCGGCACTTACACCATTAAAAACTTGTCCAGAACCTTTTACGATATTTGGTAAAATTTCGGTCACAATATCACCCACATGAGGGTATGGGTCTTTGTTGGTATGACCTTCGGGCCATACACGCACTTCGGAGCTACCATTACCACCCAACACGGGTCTATCTTGAACCAGTGCTACTTTTACACCATTTCTTGCCGCCGAAATAGCAGCACAAGTGCCTGCCAAGCCACCACCAATCACTATCAAATCGAACGCCCCACCATCGGCTGGTTTGTCGGGCAACCCCAATAGTTTACGTCTAAATTTGGTTAGAGCAGCAATATCATCAATTGGTTGAAAGCTGGTATCCTTGCAAAATAAAATTGCTTCACATCTACCTTCAAAGCCTGTTAAATCGTGTAATGCTATTTTTGTCTTTTTCCCTACTTTTACAGTTCCGCCATCGTGCCAATGCCAATCAGCTCCTTTTGTGCCGAAGGTTTCTTTTAAAGGTACATTGTTAACCAATAGTTGAAATTTACCCGGTGCTCCCGGGGCATTCCAATGAGCCACCCAATCTTTGGTTCGTACCCAGACACGATACGTTCCTTCCGAAGGAAATGTAACCTCGGTAGTAGCATCTTCCACAGGTATTCCAAGCCCGTGGGCCAATAAGTAAGGGCTACCCATTTTATCCATGGATTGTTGGTCAATGTTCCATCCACCATAATTGGTAAATTGTTCCGCTTCAAGAAAAAGAAATTCGTTCGTGGTTTTCTTGTTTGAAAATGCCTTTATGTCTGATAAACCTCCAGCCAGAAGCATTAAACTCGTATTGCCTAAAGCACCTATAAAATGTCTTCTTTTCATATTGTTGTATTTTTAGTTTAATAAATTATCTTGAGTATTTTTCAACTACATTTTCTTAGTACGCCACCAAATAATTACTGCAAAGCAAAATACCAGTAAGCCAACAACCATTGCAGGGATATTCTGATTGGCAAATAAACCTAATAGGGTTACTCCCAAGCCCACAAAACCCATAGATAAAGCAATGACTTGAACCCCAAAGCGATTTTGTTGATTAGATTCTTCGGGGTTGTGTGTGTGAGTGGGCGTTTCGGCTTGTACATTTTTGTTTTGAGTCAGAACTTGCTCATTTTTTACACCTCTTAATAGTTGATAGAGGTCAAATAAGGCTAATAATAGTAACGGTAATCCAACCCCAAGAACGGTTTCATACGTTCGATTGAGTTTAAAACCCAAAACAGATAAGCTGAATATTTTGAAAAACAAACTCACAACCAACGCAATCACTGAGATTGTTACAACCGAAAAACTTGTTTGCCGCTTTGAAAACAATGACCAAATAATCGGAGCAAATAAAGCACCGCCCGCTATTGAAGCGGTACTCAAAACCAACTCTACGATGCCTCCAACTTTTGGCACAAGTATGGCTATCCATATCGTTAATGCACCAAACAAAACGGTAAAAATACGAGCCGAAAAAATCAACGTTTTTTCAGAGGCTTTAGGGTTAAAAAGATTTCTATAAACATCATGTGCAAAAACAGTAGCCACTAAATTAATTGTCGTATTTGCCTTGCTTGCTGTTGCTGAAACCATTCCTGCTAAGATTAAACCGATTAGCCCCGCAGGTAAAACCTTCTGGCAGAGCATCATGTATGCTCCTTCGGGTTCTAATCCTTGCAAATTAGGATTTATTATTCGATAAATCATAGGTGGTAGCATCCAAATAAACGGACTGACGAGGTATAAAGCTGAAAATAAATAGGCTACCTTCCGAGACTCACGCTCAGTAGCCACGCTTGTATAACGCTGTACATACGCCCAATTACCACCAATATAGGTTGTTTGATATACCAAAAATGCTAATGCAAAACCAAAGGAATATTCTTCGTTGAAAAAACTAAAAAAGCCTTGCGGTGCATGATTTACAAAATTATTTACACCACCTACATAGCCTAACGCTATGGGTATAACAATTAAAACAGCTGAAGCTAACACTACAAATTGCACAACATCGGTCACTAATACAGCCCACAAGCCACCAGCCGCAGTGTATAAAATTATCATCGCACCAATGATAATAATACAAGTTTCAAGCGATAGTGGTGTGGCCACATGCACCATTTTCCCTACGGGATACAAGACTGAGGCGGTCATAAACAGGCCATGCAACATAATTAAATAAGTATAAAATTGCTGGGTTTTTACGCCAAATCGACGGCCAATGTATTCGGCGGCCGTTACAGCCCCCGTTTGTTTCCATTTTTTAGCGAGAAAAATAGCCGTTATCAAACCGCCTAAAACCATTGTTAACTGAATGCCATTGGCAACCAATCCGTGTTTGTAAGCAATGGAACCCCATACCACGAATGTACCTGCTGAAAAGTAGCTCACAAAAAGTGATAAACCGTTTATCCACCAAGGAATAGCACCGCCCCCTTCAAAAAATGATTGTGAGTTTTTGCTTCCCATGCGGGTAAATGCCATACCGATTGAAAGTATGAGCAAGGCAAAAACTGCCATAACTATAAAATCTAATTGTACCATTGTTGGTTGCAGGTTGAATTTTAATAGCAACGCACCTCAAATACACTGGCTGGCGTATTTTTAGAGGGGTGTTCTACTACGATTTTTAATGATTTTGTTGAAATAGTCTTTTCTAAATTGATAATGTTTCGGGTTTGATAATTCCCTTTCCTTTCAAAAATAGTCTGATTTTTATCATCTAAAATACGGTAGTTTCTGACGCAAAATGGCATTACATTTTCGGGATGTGTCATTAAAACAGATTCCATTGGATGGTCAAAATCTGTGTCAAAACTGATTTCGATGCGTGAAATATCTTGCTCTTTGTGCCAATTTAGATTCAAAACAGGGCTTTTGTCGTCAAAATCTGCCACCCAAGCATTTGGACGTATCGTTGGACGAGCGATGCCATTTTTGATATTTTCAGCAGAAAACAGGGCAATTGGACTATCTATTTTGAAAGATAAATTATGCCCTTCGGGACGACGTTTGGGTGTCCAAAACTCAAAGGTGTCCACGCCGATGTCTTCAGTTGGTTCTTGTTTACCGTAATTTGAAACAGCTTTGTTGATGGTATTGAAAACAGATAAAATACCCGTGATTCGTTTTTCGGAACGTGCAATACTAATCTTTTCATTCTTCATGAAGCAAACATAAACATACTGCGAGACATCAATGGAAAGTCCCTGCCAATCTAATTTCAAGCAATTACGTCCTTTGGTAATAGCAATAGATTTTTTAGCAATAATAATATTAGGTGTTTGATTCGAAGCTTTGTCGCTTATCCTTAGCTCAACATCCAAAGTTGTTTCTGTATCGGCATACGCATGGATAATTAAATCTGGAATCTGCCCAGCACTCAGCGGAATCATTTGGGCAACCGAAACACTAAGCGGCTGCAATAAATCTTTATTTTCTTCCAACTCATTGATTTTCAATTCACTTGAAGCTGTAATTGTGGCCGACTGTACTAAATCTGACTTATCTTTTAAAACAATGTTTGGTAAAAATTGACCAGTTTGAATAAGTTTGGTTTGAAGTTTCTCTAAACGGCTCTCCTCTAAAAGTTCATTTGGCAGAACACCTTCACGATGTGCCAATGCTGCTGCTACTCCTACCGCTTGCCCACAGTAAGCTGATGTTGCCATGACTCTCGACGAACCAAAAGCCACATGGCTTGCTGAAATAATCCGCCCAGAAAGAAACAAATTTTTGATATTTCGAGAATACATCGTGCGGTACGGAATGTCGTAAATACCTTTGCTATGCCATTGATTACAGCCTGGGTTTTCACTAAATACACCGTCAGCAGGGTGTAAATCAATAGACCAGCCACCAAAAGCAACTGCATCAAAGTGCGTACGTTGCTCTACAATATCTTGCTGAATGAGCATATAATCGCCTTCAAAACGACGGCTTTCACGCTTACCCGGAATAGTACCGACCCATTCGAGGGTAAGGTTTTCAGATTCTGGAAAATTACCCGAGTTTTTTATATAGTCCCAAACACCATACGCTACTCGCCACAATTCCCATTTGATTAATTCGGTGTCATGCACAGTATCCAATCGTCCGCCATATTCAAGCCACCACAGACGGCAACCATAATCTTGGGTATTGAAACTACGAAAGCGAGGGATTTTCTCCGATACATCAATAGCGTAACTTGGTGCAATGAATTTGACAGGTTTTCCTACATCTTTTGAATAGAAATAAAGCGAATGACCCAATAGCTCTCCATATTCTTCGGATGGAGCGAATTTTTCACCAAATTCCTCTTGTTTTTCTGCCCCCATTCGGAAAGCTGCACCCGATAAAAAGCCCACCACACCATCGCCCGAAGCGTCACAAAACAAAGGTGCTGATAGCGTATAAGTAGTTTGATTTTGAGAGCAAAAAGCTGTAACCGACTCGATTATGTCTGCATTTACTTTACCTACTTCATAAACAGCAGTGTTTAAAAGCAGGGTAATATTCTTTTCCTCAATGACTTTTTCAAGCATAATCGTATCAAAAATTAGTGGATTACCCTCTGGATTTCGATACATATTTTCAACTAATAATTCATCAATAACGCCCCCCTCTCTTGCCCAACGATTATTATTGCCCATGTGAGAGGTTGCTCCCAAAACCCATAAACGTACTTCGCTTGAGGCATTACCGCCTAACACTGGTCTATCTTGCACCAAAACCACCTTAATGCCTTGTCGTGCGGCTGTTATGGCACAGCATACACCCGACAAGCCACCACCAACGACGACCAAATCAGACTGTATCTGCTGGTTTTTAAAAACTCTACTATATGTTGGATTATCTTTTATCATACTATTTTTCGTTAATTAAATGCCTGTTCTTAATCAAGAATGACTCGGCTATGAGCTAAAAAATCGAAATCTTATTTAATATTTAAGTGGAATCGCTACGTTATAATTCACTGTATCGCTTTCGTACACCGCACAAAACAATACTTTGGGTTTACCGTTTTCAAAGTACAATTGAGGGCGTTCTAACTTTGTAACGTTTTTGAAACCATTGGTTACAGGTATTTTTAACGTTGAAACTAAGATGTGTTTAGCGGGTTGCCAATCCAAACCATCCATTGACTCAAACAACGCAAGGCTTGTGCCTGCATTCGTAAAAACGCCTTTCATATCTTTCACAATTGCCCAATATTTACCTTCTTGAAACCAAATGTAGGGGTCTTCGGCAGCAAACTTGACCGTATCTTTTACAAAAATGGGCTTGGGCTGTTTTATAAAAGGGCCTTCGGGTTTGTCGGCAATTGCCACACCGTGCAACACCCGCCCACCAAAAGGCATTTTACCATTACTTACAGCTTTATAAACCATTAAAAATTTCCCATCAGGACGTTGAGTTACTGAGGGATTACTGGTCAGTAAATGGTCAAAGCTATTAGTTGTTGTATCAATCAAAGGTTTTTTGCACCGTTTCCAGTTACCCGTTGGAGAATTGGCAACAGCAACCCCAATGCGTTGGTGGTTGCGGTGATTCCACCATTCGCCATCACCATAATTACCCATGTAATAGAGATAGTATTTATTACCAAATTTGTGAACAGTTGGGTTATGTGTTACGTCTGCGTCCCAATATTTTTTAGCTCTTTTGGGTAATACAACTTTTACAAACTTATAAGGTCCAGTGGGGGCATCTGCAACCGCTACGGCTACTTCGCTATCTGTTACCCATGCTTGATGTTTTTTGCTTTTAGGCCAACGGCTATAAAATAGATAGTATTTGTTGTCATCACCCTTGACCATCGAACCACACCAGACGAGGTAGTCTTTTTCTTGAAAAATAGCATTTTCGGGTAAAGGCTGTATCCATTTAGACACGTCCAAATCTTGTGCTTTTAGGTTTTGAAAAAAGCATAAACAAATGATTATCAACAATTTATATTTATTCATTTTTGATTAAAAGTTTTATTCTTATTCATTACTTAAATTAAGAAGTCCTAAAATTCCATTAATAGTTAATTGACTTACAACTTGATTTCTAACTATCAGAATCGTATGGGTCGAGGTACTTTGGTTTTTATTGAGATAATCATTCAAATTGTCAATGGTTTTAATTTTTATCCCGTTTATCTTTTGTATCAAATCACCTGTTTGAAAACCCATTATTGCAGCCTTTGAATTAGGTACAACCGTTGACAGAGCAACACCACCAGCATCATAAGAAACTCCAAAAGCTGATAACTCTTCACCAAATGGTTCTTTCAACAAAACATTCATCCAAGTATATTTTTTCTTTACTTCTTGTGTGGCAGTTTCTTTTATATCTATTATTGTATTGGGTAAGATAGGCGTTTTGGCAATGGCTTTTAAGGACGGTTTTGTTACACCATAAGCGGTCGTTGGGAAGTTCACAAAACCGATTTTTAGTGCTGGCGAATTATTTTGAACACTAAAATCACCCTTAGAGGGATTTACGAAAAGAGGATTTCCGTTGATAGAATTCGAGTCGCACCCATTTTTTAGAAATTTCTCTCTTTTTGCTTTGTCAGCTACAAAAAAATTATAATCTATTTCTTTGCCCCATTTCCCACTGTCTGCAATAGCTGAATTCATGATGGCGGGTTGGTAGGACTTGAAAACAATATTGTTTTTAAACACATCGCCACTTTTTCTGTACCAGACGTGCGGATGCAGCGAATTATTGACAATGATGTTGTTTGTAACAATGCGGCGGTAGCCTTCCCGAAGTTTTAATCCACCATTAAGTAGTAAATTATTATAAATTTCATAATTAGTAGAACCATCATCGAGGTCTATATCCCAACCGTGGTCACACCTCCAACGGGAATTACGGATAATATTTTTATCCAATATATCCCAAAAGGGCATTGTGGTATCTTTTTCAACTTCGGTAGATGTTTCATCGGCACTGCCTGTCCAGTAGCGGTCACGACCCCATGAATTAAAGCTACCGTGGTCTCCTGTTTCTAAAACGGTGTTAAAAATATCACAGTTTTCAATGATATGTCCGCCAAAAGTGCCCTCACTGATATTGATACCCGCCCGTGGCACATCGTAAATGCTGCAATGATTGATACGAATGCGATGCGACATTGATATTTGTAGGGGTGCTGTTTGTTTCTCATCTCGTCCAGTCATCGTTATCAGGCAGTTTTCTACCAAACAGTCTTCGGGGAAATTATCGCCTTTGGGTCCAAATGTACGGTCAAGTGTCGCATAGTTTTGTTTACCATACCTAAACAACGGACTGCGTACAGTGGCAGGGTCGCCCACAAATGCAATACCCGAAGCCCCACTGTTGTGAATATAACAGCCTATAATCGAAATACGGCGGTTATAATTGTTTACAAAAATGGTATTACCGCCTACTTGGTCAAATTCGCAATTAGCGATTATACAATTTTCAGCACCATTGAAAAAGACGGCTCCGCCCCGATAAACCGTCCAGTCTGACCGCAATAAAGGCTCTTTATTGTCCATAAAAGTACGTGCTGCATGTTTAAAGACGAAGCCATTGAGTTCGATGTTCTTTACTGGATTATCTTTTGTACCCTGAAATTCTATCAAATTTTTTAGTCGCACAATTTCCACTTTTACCGTTTGCATATTGGCATTGGGTTCGGGCATATAATAAAGTTTATGCTCTTTGGCATTAAAAAACCATTCTCCCGCCACATCTAATTCCTCAAATATATTCTCAACCATTCGGTAAACAGGGTGCATGGGCGAAGGGCGATTATTTTGCCAACCGCCTTCTATCTCCAATTGTCCATCGGCTTTTTTCCCTTTTATCAACCAATGCATATCGCCCCAAAGGGCATTGTGCATGGCATGAAGATAGCCACCCTCAGTATTTTTCCAAGTAGCGATGCGTTTTGGGTCAATAGGATTATTCACAGAATCTGCTTTTGCCGAATGGCTCAATTCCCATGTATCGAACACATTTTTACCAGAAACGGCATTTGGGAATCTCGCCATTCTCTGGCGAACACCATTGATGTACAATTGGTCAATAGCTGTATTTTCAGGAATATTGGCCATGAAAATACCTTTTTTATAGGCTTTCCATGTGAGTTTTAGCAAACTACCACCACTCAATACAGCCCCGCCTTCTTCGGCAGATTTATAGATTATGTTGTTATCGGCAGGTGTCAATTGAATGGTTTGTGCCAGATAATAGGTGCCTTTCAAAAAAATCACCTCCACCTTTTCCGATTTAGATAGTTGCCGAGCAAGGGTTTGTGCTTTTGCAAAAGTAGCCAATGGTTTTTCTGCTGTTCCTGAATTTCTATCATTTCCAGTAGGCGAAACGTAAAGTTTTTTTGCGACCAGAAAGTGGGCAAAAAATGTAAAAACAATTAACAAACATAATTTTTGCTTCATATAATATCAATAATTAGCTCAATTTATAGAATTGAAATAAGGATTTATACTTTGGGAGATTCATTTTTATTATTTTAAAGGCACTGCCACATTTACTGAATATTTTCTTTTTTCAAAACCCATTGCCCCAAATAAAAATTGGGGAACACCGTTTTCCATGTATAAACAAGGGCGTTCCAATTTATCGTCAAATGCCTGACCGTTATCTCGATAGACTTTATTTCCCAAAACTTTGGCGTGTTTGGCAGCTTGCCAATCAATACCATTTGTTGAAACCATCAACGCCAACGCCCCGCTTTCGCCCGTAAATTTGCCAACAACATCACGCACAATGGCATAATTTACACCTTTTTGATGCCAGATAAAAGGGTCTTCTGCCACCATCCACTCGTTTGCACCGTCTTTTGCTTCAAAAATGGGTTTATCGTGTTTTACGAAATTGCCAATCGGTGACTTAGAAAAGGCGACCCCAAAACGGACTTTCCCCCCTTTCAGCGAAGCTGTCTTTTTTTCAACTTGTTTATACACTAAAATGAAACGTCCTTTATCATCAACGGTGATGGCAGGATTAGACACCATCAAGGCATCAAAAGCTGTGGAATCTTGACTCACGTTCAACACAGGTTTATCAAAGCGTTTCCATTCACCTTCGGGGTCATCGGCAACAGCAACACCGATGCGTTGATTGTTACGGTATTCCCACCAAGCAGGGTTTTCGTAGGAAGTATGGGGCTTTACATACGATTTGCCCGTGGAACCCATATAATACAAGTAAAATTTGCCTTTGTAATGCAAAACAGCAGGATTGTGCGTCGTTGTACCATCCCAATATTGCCCACCACGAGCTGGCAACACGACTTTAACATGGTGGTAAGGCCCCTCTGCTTTGTCAGCCTTTGCCAAAGCAATTTCAGAATGTGTAATCCAGGCCTCATGCCCCAATTCCCTTTTCCAACGACTATAAAACATATAGAATTTACCATTTTTTGCTTTTGTTACCGAACCGCACCAAATATTGTAAGCCGTATCACTGAAAATATTGTTGGCAGGTATGGGTTTAACCATTGAAAAAAGGTCAAGATTTTCCGTCGAATTAAACGAGCTACTTTTATTTAATTTGGGTTGCTGTGCCAACAAACAGGTAGCACAAAGCAAAACAAAAGTAAGGTGTAAGAGAATTTTCAGGTGTGTCATTATGTCTTTAAGATTATACATTATTTTTCCAAAGCCTTTATTTCCAAATCGGCTATTGCTCCTGCTTCCAAATCTTTTAAAATCAAGTAATCAAAATCAGTTTGGCTGATAAAACGCTCTTTTCTAACTCCATTTTGGGTAAAATTTAGGCGATATACGGAAGCATTCTTTGCGGTTGAAACACTCAAAACGGCTTCGTTTCCTTTCTGATAAAAGCCATTTATTTTTGCTTTTCCTGTCAAGGCAAACGGACTTGGTGTTACTTCTTTTACTTCTGACCACTCGCTGGGGTTTACGTTAAATTGCATTAAACGACGAATTTGATAAGCAACCTTCTGTCCATTTTGCAGATTAGGTACATGACACATACCGAAATTTGAAACCTGTAACTGCTGCCATGTTGAAGGTGGAGAAGTGGGAGAACCATAACGAATCTGATACAAAACATCATCGTATTGGTAGCTCATACCTACAAAAAAGCCTTTGTCGCACGGTTCTGTCAACCAAATAACTGGCGGTAAGGCTGAATAACCATTTTTTATCGTTATCGTTTTTATCTCCGACAAGGCACTTTCTCCCACGGAATTGATGCCAAAAATGGCTATTTGATAGGTCTTATTCCCTTCCAAATTGGTTAAATCTATGTAATGGTCAATAGTTGGGGCTGTCGTTTTGTCTAATTTTTCGATGCCATATTTTACGATGTATTCCTTTGAAAATTCATTAGGTTCAAAAACAATACGTACGGCATTTGGAGCTTCAATAAGGGCTTCAATTTTTGGTGTAGGTGGTGTTGCTTGATGCACAATAGTATCAAGAACGCTATATCCTGTGGGCGACAATAAACTTACTTTTAGGTACGCCGTTTCATCATTTTTTGTCCATTTTATCGGAAAATTCAAGGGCTTATCGCTTGGTTTGATAGCGGGTAAATTGATAAAATCTCCTTGTTGAACTTTCCCTTTTCTATCAAAAACCGACCAAACGAGTGTATATTTTCTTAAAACAAATGCCGGAATATCTAACTTTTCCCGTGGAATGATAGTGATTTTATCATTTTCAACCTGTAATCCCCGAACGGGAGCATAGAGTTTTTGCATTTGACGATACGACCTTTTTTTATTGCGGTACACATCTACCACTCCCCACTGACGATTTTCGTGCATAGGGGTTGAAGTTGCTAAATTGGGGGCTTTATAAGTACTACGGTAGTCGTTAAACGTCCATAGAGCAAAACCAATGGCATTTTCTTTTCCCGAAAGACCATCAACCATGAGTTTAGAAAAAAGGGTTTTATTTGGTGTATCATAAATTAAATTGTTTGAATGCCCACCGTATTCGGTCATAAAAACGGGTTTGTTTGGAAAGAGTTCTTTGAGATTATCAACGGCTTTGAGGTAATTGTCATATTTATTAATCCAAATCATATCCCCAAATTTGGCTGCATCGTCTTTTTGAAAATCCGCCGTATTTGACACATACGTTACGATACGAGTACTATCCAATTGTTTTTTTATGAACTTGATTATGTTCTCAACGTAAGCATTTACTTCGGGGTGTTGTTTTTGATTGCCCATTTCATTACCTACACTCCACCCTATTACTGAGGGGTGATTGAAGTTTTGCTGTACTAATTTTGTGGCAAACTGTTTTGGTTCAATACTTTGTCCATTCAAAAAAGGCGACCAATTATTAAACTCGGCAATCACCAAAAAACCTTTTTCATCTAAATAATCCATTACATCTTGCGGTAGTGGACGATGCGACAATCTTGCCATATTTGCACCCAAGGCTTTCATACGGTCTATGTCTTCTTTATATCGCCATGCGGGTAAAGAGTTTCCCGTAGTTCTATCATCGGCTACCCAATTGAAGCCTGCCAAACGAACACTTTCTCCATTGAGTTTGAGTTGGTAAGTATCTATTTCGATTTTTCTGATGCCAAAACGGTTTTGCAGAGAAAATGTCTTTTGCTTATTCAGATATAGGTTTATTTCTGATGTGTATAAATTGGGGGCATCAAAATGCCACAAACGAGTTTCTTCTTTTGTTAAATTGATTTTAAACCGTGCAGTTCTTTCTGCTTGTGCGGGCAACTCGATACTGAGAAGCTCGCCTTTTTTAATTATTTTTTTATCGAAAAAGAGGCTGACATCACAATTCGTTTTTTGTGTTGTTTTAGTGTCATTCTTTACAAAAACGGCAATTTCTACTACAGATGTACCTGTTTTTAAATCTGGGGTAGCTACAATTTCCTGTCGTATGATTTGTAGCGGTTCAACGATGCAAAGACTCACAGGCCTACGGATACCTCCCCAATTATAATATGCTCCCCATCGAAGCGTATTATCTACCATAACAGTCAATTGATTCTCACCTTTCGGATTGAGTTTGTCGGTAATATCAAAGCGTTCAATATTATTACCCGCCAACTCTTCTCCTACTTTTTTGCCATTTAAAAACACCGTGTAAGACATACTAACGGCTTCAAATTCGAGAAAAATCTTTTTATTTGAAATCTGAAGGGGAGATGTAAAATGTGTGCGATACCATGTTTTACCTGAGTATTTGGCATACTCGTTTCGTAATTCAAAACTGCTCGGCACACGCATTTCATCCCAGTGTTTATCATCCATTTTGGTTGAAAACCACTGTTTTTCAATGCCTTGGCTAAGGGGGTCAGTTATAAATTTCCAATAGCCATTGAGAGAAATACGAGTTTCTCCCAATGTTGTTTGGGCATTTGTATTCAAAAAGAAAAAATAAAAAATTATAGGCAGAAACTTATTCATACAAAAACGAAATTTAACATCTTTAAACATTGTTATTTTATTCATTTGGTAAAAAACAACTTATCTAGTTGGTACAATTTTCCAGCTTTCATCTTTACCTTTTTAAGTACATTTTTATATTGAATTTGATACACGCCTGTGTTTTGGGGTTTCAAACTACATTGTACCAATTTGCCGTTTTGCCAATCAATTTGAACTTCAATATTACCTCTTGCTTTGATACCACTTATGCTTCCTTGTTTCCAATCGTCGGGTAAGGCTGGTAAAAGATGAATGATGTTGTTTTGACTTTGTAACAACATTTCTGTAATGCCTGCTGTATAGCCAAAATTGCCGTCTATTTGAAAGGGAGGATGAGCATCAAATAAATTCATGTATAAACCAGCTTTTTCACCGCTTGTCGTTTCGGCTTTTGCTGGCACAATTAATGATTTGATTAACCCATGTGCTTTGTTACCCTCTTGTAGCCGGGCTCTGATGTTGATTTTCCATGCGGTACTCCAACCTGTACTGACATTTCCACGTGCATCTAAAGACTTAATAGCCGCTTGTACCAGTTGGGGAGTTAAATCAGGATTGATTTGCTTGCCTGGATGCACCGCAAACATGTGCGAATTGTGCCGATGATGGTCAGTAGAATCATCTAAATCTTCCATCCATTCTTGTAGCTGCCCCCAATTACCAATCTGAGGTCCCAACAATTTTGAACGCATGGTTTCTATCTTTTGTCTATATGTTTTATCTACCTTCAACACCTTAGCAGCGGCTATATAATTGCTAAATAAATCGAATACTATTTGCTGGTCATAAGATGCACCCATGTACGGTTTTTTATCTTGTTCATTTTTAAATGACCCATGTTCAGGACTCCAACCGTCGGGGGTAACGAGCTTCCCTTCTTTGGTTTCAATCAAATGACTTTCCCAATATTGAACAATATCTTTTAACATGGGGTAGGCTCTTTCTCTCAAAAAACTCACATCGCCCGTGTAGGTGTAATGTTCCCAAAAATGTTGGCTTAGCCACGCACTTCCAGGACGGTGTAAACGCCATTTACTGGGACCGCCCATGAGGTTGTTTGTACTATATGCCACCCATCCAAACGGCACTTTTAATACACTATCTTGTGCTGTTTTATTGACGGCTGCTAAATTCTCTACCCAATCAAACAGTGGCAAATGACATTCTGATAAATTCGTCTGCTCTGCCAACCAATAATTCATCTGAAGATTGATATTGGTGGTATATTGAGAGTACCATGCTGGCTTAAATTCATTATTCCAAATACCCTGTAAATTTGCGGGCAAGCCTCCTTTTCGTGAAGAAGCAATTAATAAATAGCGACCATAGTGAAAAAGTAAGGCTTCAAAATCAAGGTCTTTAACCCCTCTGCTATAAGCGACTAAACGCTCGTTTGTCGGCACAGTATCATTGGTTTTACCTAATGAAAATCTTACTTTATTGTATAAGCTCTCTACATCTTGAACATGTGTTTTTTTCAACTGTTCAAATGATGTATTAATTGCTGTATTTAATTGTTTATCAAGGTTTTCATGCGGATGAACGCCCAAGTAATTTCGCTTTGAAAAAGGCAGAAAAGATGTACCTGCAACTAAATAACAAGTAAGTGTATCGGCTTTTTGAATAACTATTGATGTATCATTTTTACTGATTTCTCCACCAATATTTTTTATACTTAATGTTGCTTCATACAGCATTTTATTTTCTAAACTACCAGTAAAAGATAATTTATCTCCACTAATAGTAGTTAGCATTTTATGAGCATCTTTTAATGTAATATTGGCAGATAGAGCCTGCGGTTTGCTGGCCGTAACCTGCATTATTAAGGCTTTATTTGGATAGCTGCTAAAATATTCGTGTTTATAGTCAATATCTCCTACCGTATAGGTAATGGTATGAATGGCATCATTTAAACTCAATGTTCGCTTGTAGTTAGTTACTTTTTTGTGTTGCCAATGGAAATAGACATCGCCAAAGGGTTGATACGCTCCTACTGTTTCGGTAGTACCTGTACTCAAAGAACTTTCATTAAACTGGATACGCTCTACGTCAGTACCACCAAATATCATAGCTCCCAACGAACCGTTCCCCAAGGGTAGGGCTTCCAACCAATGCTCTGCGGGCGAATTGTACCAAAGGGTGTGTTTAGGTATTGTAACCTCTTGCTGTGCTTGTAAGTCACTGCTTATTAAGCAACTAAAAAGAATATAACTAATTAAATATTTCATATAAGATTCTAAAAATTACTACAAAATCATCGAGTTTCGATTTGCCAAAAGACGTATGAGATTACTTCACCTCATTATAAATTTTCAAATGCTGAATTGACCCTCTAAAATTTTTCATTTTAGCATTTTCCTTGTCGTTTTTCCCAACTTCCATTACTACCTCGCCAACGGCTTCAAAATCTTGCCCTACAGTACCAACCCGACCTGCCGCAGTGGCATCTTTGGTATTTTGTTTGATACCGCTTTCAGTTTTTAGTAATTGACCATTTTTAAAAATTGATGCCGTACCGTTATGAAAAACGCATTTGAAAGAAGCTACTTTACCTACTTCGTAGGCATTTGGAGCAATAATATCTCGGTGATTTTCGATGCTTCCGATGCGAAAAAGAAGACTGCCATCGGCTTGTAGCTGAATAGCCCACCCCGACTCTCCTTTTTTCGGAATCCGTGCAATGGGTGTCATATTCGCTTGAGCATCGGCTTTTAGGTCAAATGAAACCATAATACTATCGCCAAACCCAACCATTCTATCAAAAAAATAAAACTTTTGGTTGCCTGTAAAAACAATAGGTTCTTTGATTGCCAACTGCCAAACGGGGGCATTTTTCTTGAAAAAAGGTTCTTGTTGTGGTGCTTTCTGGCCTCTGGGCAAAGGTTTCATTAAGTTAATATCATCAATTTCGAGCCATTGATTGGCTTCGCCTTCAGCAGAAATACTAATAGTAATTTTGTTGTTGATTACTTTGACTTTTGATAATTTTATGAGTGTCCAGGTATCAGACTTTGGAATTTTCACAGACATATCGGCACCACCAAAACCCGAAGCAATCAATTTAGCTTCTTTCTGTCCACCAGTTGAACGCACCATTGCAGTTAATTCATATTCCCCATTCATAATAAATGTAAGGCTTTGTGAGAGTGACGCCGTATGTGCTTTCCCATACCCAATTTTTAACTTATGCTCATCACGTGAGGCTTCTCCTGTTATGATTTTTATCGCTCCTTCGGTACCTTTGGGCGTCCAACAAATAGGTTTTGAAAAATCTATTTTATTGAAATTATATTCAAAATTGCCATTTGGCAGAATTGTATAGCCTGGATAATCTTTGCCATAGTATTTAAAATATTTGAATACAGATTCTCCTGGCATTTTGGTAGAATCTACTTTACCTACCCCATTTAAAGCGGTTAGCCAAACAGCTTGGTGGGCGTTCAATTCGGCGTATTCGGCTTTGGCTACGATTTGGCCATTATCATAAAATATAACGCCTTCGGGTGTAAACTCATAAGCATCTAAAAACCAGCCATCTTCTCTAAATGTGAAAGGTACTTGGGCACGGTGCGGCCAAGGTGTGTATTTTAGATTTTTATTGGGGGCTAAATCTACATAAAGATTGTTGGTAGCCACCCACGTTTTTGAGTCGATTTCATAGGCGTCTATTTCAAAAATATTGTTATTTGGAGTAGAACTGCCCCGTTGCCAAAACGATGTATGCACCCCATGTCCTTCCATAAAAGGTTTTGATAAACATTCATAATAACCGTAGCCAAAATTCAGCTTGCTTATAACACCCCCGCCTGTATTTTCCCACTTACCATTTATCAATTCGTGCTTTATCGCCACATGCAATGCACTGTCTTTGAGATACACATTTTCTTTGAGATTTAGGCCATCCATATAGCCAAACCCAGTGCGTCTGCCTGTACGGTATTCCCATATCTCATCATTGAGTTTGTCTCCTACAAAGTTTTCTTCAAACAATAAAGTATAGCCTTTAGGGGCTTGAGCAAAAACATTTTGTAGGGTTAAGACCAAACAAAAAAAGAGAGAAAGGCTATTTTTAAATGATTTCATGGTGTGAAAGTGAGAGATAAATTAGAAAAAACAATTAAGGTCTATTGAGAAATTTTGGAAAGCATAAGAGCTTTCCAAAATCCCCAATCCAATTTTCGGTTAGTAGCCTGGATTTTGTGTTAAGTTTGGATTATTGACTATATCAATATACGGCAGCGGCATCAGAAGCCTATTCTCATTAATGTAATCATAATCTTTGATGGGCTTAGCATATTCAGTGGCCATGTGGGCTTTCATTGTTGGAATAAAAATATTCCAACGAATTAAATCAAAGTAGCGTTTACCTTCAAAGGCAAGTTCTCTTCTACGCTCTAAACGCAGTTTTTGGCGTAAATCATCTTGCGTAGTGTAGGTTAAATCGGCTAACCCTGAATGGGGTTTACGAACAGAATTGATGGCTACTAAAGCTTTGTCTAAATTAGCTTTTCCGCCTAATTCAATCAAGGCTTCTGCATACATTAATACCACATCAGAATAACGCAAAGCGTGAAAATCATTTTGATTATCATTATTGTTTGAGATATTATCAATGTATTTATTGACAATTGGTATGGTTGTTCCAGGTGTAGTAGTAATTGGCACGATTGCCGAACCCGATTTACGTGCCATATTTACGGCTCTTCGTGCATCAGTAGGACTGTATAATGAGTCAGTAGCTTCTTTCGTAGGAATGATAGATGTAAAACCATAAAACCAAAATTGCATACGAGTAAAAGCTAAAAAGCTTGCTGTTTGCCCCGAAACACCTTTGTAGTAAAAGATGTTTTCTTTGTTGGTAGCTTCTTTGGTTACATCAAAAATATCTCTGTAAACAGGGTTAATATCCACATTATAAGTGGTCTTATTATCAATAATTTCACTCAATTTGTCGGCAGCGGCTTGCCATTTAGTGTTATCATTCATGGGATACCCCGCCATAACCAAATAAACATAACCTAAAAGAGCTTTCGCAGCAACTTTGGTAGCCCGGCCACCGTTCGCTTCGGTGTAAGTGTAATTATTAGCTAAGTTTGCTTCTGCATATTGTAAATCTTCAATGATTTGCTTATAAACTTCGGCTTTAGATGCACGTTTGGGGTAGAGTGTTTGGTCGTCAGTAGGTGTTAAGACCAAAGGCACATCGCCATACAATTGCACCAAACGGGTATAAATGAACGCTCTTAAAAATCGTGCTTCACCAAAAGAACGTCTGACAAGACTTTTATTAAGTGTAGGTATTGCCGTAGTATCTACATAGGCCAAAACCGCATTGGCATAACCAATGGCTTTGTAACCCGAATTCCAGACAGCACGAATAAAGTTATGGCGAGAAGCATAAATTAAATTTTCTACTTCCAAACGCTCACCTACGGGCGTACCTCCTGCTTTAGAGTCATCGGTGGTCATTTCTGCCATCCAAATTGGTGAGATATTGCCCGTAACATCGTCACGCAAGGCAAAATATATGGCGTTGGTAGCACCAACTACATCATTATCTGTTTTATAAAACTTATCTGTCGAAATCAAACTTTTAGGGTCTTCTGCTAAAAAATCTTCACAAGAAGCCAAGCCTATCACGACAATGAAAAAAAGAATGGTTATGAATATATTTTTCATTTTTTTGTCATTTTTGAAATGTAAAAACTGCTTACAATACCGAGGGATATCCATTTTGGATTTCGGATTTGGGATTTGAGATTTCGGATTTGTGCGTAATCACACCCAAATCCGAAATCGTAAATCCGAAATCCTAAAACGTGGCATTTACCCCCAAACGGAAGTTTTTGAAAAGTGGATAAGTACCATTATCTAAACCCCTCGTTGCCAAACTACCAGCACCTACTTCTGGATTAAAGCCAGAATACTTCGTCCAAGTTGCCAAATTTTGTAGATTCAAATACACTTTCAAATTGCTTATTTTCATACTCCTAAGCATTTTATTGGGCAGCATATAACCCATATTGATGTCTTTTAGTCGTAAGAAAGACCCATCTTCAATGTAAAAATCGGTTACCTCTCGGCGGTCGAAAGTAGAACCTGCAATGGGGGTTCTGGTTACTAAATTATTGGCGATGATTGCTTCCAACATAGCAGGGTCCGTTGATGCGGTAGGAATAATGTATCGTGCATCAAAAGTTTTTTGATAGACATTGTTATCACCACTCATATTGGTCATGTTCCAATCGTTCTGATTGAAAATTTTATTACCATACGAGAAATTAAAAAAAGCAGATAGGTCAAAGTTTTTATAACGCAGTTCTGTTCGCATACCGCCCGCAAATTTGGGCAATGCCGAACCTATGAAAACCCTATCATCGTTGGTCAATAAGCCATCATTGTTTAGGTCGTCATAACGCATGTCTCCTTCTCTGGCACCTGGTTGAAAAGTAGCGGGTTTCGTTTTAATCGTTTCGGCATTCCAAACAGAAATAGCTTTTAGACCAATAAATTGACCAATTGGCTCACCTGGTCTTAAAATAGATAGGTAGGAATTACCGATTAATTGATTAATACCCAAAAACTCTCCTGAATTACCCGATAATTTGTTTACAACATTTCTATTGAAGGCAATATTAAAACTGGTTATCCAAGTCAATCCTTTGCTCTTGATATTCACTGTAGTCAATGCAAGTTCTAAGCCTTCATTTTTAACACTTGCCACATTTTTAGTGTAGGATGCAAACCCAGATGTACCTGGTAAGTCAATATTGTACAACAAATCATTGGTTGTTTTACGATAAATATCTGCTTGCAAATCAATTCTATCATTGAAAAGCCCTAAATCCAAACCTATATTGGTTTGTTCGGTACTTTCCCAAGTCAAACCCGTATTCGGTAAGCGACTTGGAAAAAAAGCTGTATTGACTACATTATTACCGAAAATCACAGAATTAGATGAAATTGTCGAAAGAGTATTATATGCCCCCAATGCTTGATTTCCAATGATACCATAGCTTGTTCGTAATTTTAATTCACTAAGAGCTTTCAATTTTTTAAAAACCTTCTCATTGATTATTCGCCACGATGCACCCACAGAAGGGAAAAAGCCAAAACGATTGGCATCTGTAAACTTTGAAGTACCATCATAACGAGCAGAAACAGTCAGATAATAGCGATTATCGTAATTGTAGCTACTTCTAAAAATAGAAGACAATAGTTGATACCCATTGTAATCACTGACAGGAGCTTGTGGCGTAGAACCTGATTGAATAGAGTTTACACCTGTCAAATCGTTGGTAAAGCCTTGAGATGATACGGTTTGGCGTTTTTCAACATATTTTTCAGCCGTTGCCCCTAAAACTGCACTTACATTGTGTTTATTAAGTTTTTTATCAAAATTTAATGTTGCTTGGTACAACTGTTTAACTGTCTGCAAATTACCCAATGAAGCTACCCCACGTTGTGTTGTAAAAGCAGGTAAAATTGTAGAAGGCAAGTAGTTTTCGAGCAAGGCATCATACGATGTGAGACCAAAAACACCAGCCAATTTCAAATCCTTAGTCAGTTTATAAGTGAGAGTTGCACTTCCGATGATTTGAGTATTAGTATTGATATTCACCGTACCACCGCCTTTCACTTTTCCATCAATAAAGTTGGCGGGGTTACTGGCTGCCGCCGAAGTACTTATGCGAGACAGCACCTCTGTTAATGGGAATCGGGGATTGTAATAAATTCTACCAAAAGCAGGGTCATCGTAAGGCTCGCTGCCATAGTAATATGGCACTGTAATTATATTTAGCGTACCATCTGGATTATAAAACGGATTAATTGGTGCCCAACGCTGGGTAGTTTGAATGATGTTTGACGATAAGTTTCCATTGGTTTTACTGTTAGTCAAACTCAAACTTGTATTGAGTTTTAGGCGTGGACTTAATTCGTTTTCGTAATTAATTTTAAAATTGTAACGTCTAAAACCTGTAGATTTTATGAGACCTTGTTGGTTATAATATTGACCTGAGATATAGTATTTTGAGCGTGTATCACCACCCGAAATCGTCATATTGGCATCATTGGTTAGTGCCGAAATTGTTATTGCCTTTTGAGGGTCAAATGCCACCAAATTTGGAATATCTTCTTGTAAATAAGGAACAAACGTGCTTGTCGGATTACGATACGCATAGGCTTCATTGGCCATCTGGGCAAAATCAGCAGGTCCTAAAACATTTACTTGTTTTAGGGGGCGTGCCATACTGGTCGAATAGTTAAACGTAACTTTGGGCTTTCCTTTTTGACCACTCTTGGTGGTAATTAAAACTACCCCGTTTGCTCCACGAGAACCATAAATAGCAGTTGCAGAAGCATCTTTTAAAATCTCCAGACTGGCAATATCATTTGGATTGATTGCCGCTAATGGACTGGCTACTGCAATACCCGATAAATTAGAATTGCCATTTAAAGCCCCTACATTGGGATTTTCTAAGGGAATACCATCTATGACATACAAGGGTTGCGTTGAAAAATTTAATGAACTTGACCCCCGAATTTCAATAGATAAAGCCCCGCCAGGTTGCCCAGAGGTTTCATTTACAATTACGCCTGCCACTTTACCTGCAATGGCTTGTTGAAAATTAGAATACCCACTTTCTTCAACTGTTTTAGTTTTTATCTGACCAACGGAACCCGTTAAATCTGATTTTTTAGCTTCACCATAGCCAATCACGACCACTTCTTCAAGTGTTTTACCTGATACAAGATTAATAGTAAGATTGGTTTGTTCGCCCACTGTGATACGCTGGGTTTCATAACCTACAAAAGAGATAACTAAAACGGCATTCTTATCAGAAACTTTGAGCGAAAATTTACCATTTTCACCAGTGATTGTACCTTGTGTAGTATTTTCAACCACAATGCTCACACCAGGAAGAGGCTCATTACTATCGGCATCAATGATAGTTCCTTTAATATTTTGTTCACCTTTTGTATTTTGAGCTTGAATTTGTGTAGAATAAGTCATTACACTAAAAATAAGCATCACAATCAAAAGATGGGGTGGATATTTTACTATGCTTTTGAATTTGTCAATTTGATATTTCATAATATCGTAAGTTTAGTTGTTGCACTAAATGATTGGAAAAACTAAAAAAATGAAGCAAATAAGACCGTGCAGGTTTACACAATTTATAAGTGGTAAACGGTGCTTAATGTATTAGCTGCCATTGCATACCATTCGTTGTTTTGAATAATATCTTCTCTTGCTTTGCTCAGAATTTTGGTTAGTAGTAATTTCATGTAGAATTTATTCATATTTAAAACACATTTAAGGGAATATTAAAATAATACAATTTTATCGCTATGATTAGTATAAAATTACTATTGATTAATTGCGACCTTTCTCTGAAATTACTAACTATAAAGTATAATCAAATACCCAACGAAGTAGTTTTTTACCCACTTTTTATCGCTTTCTATCACAAACGTTTTCACAAACGTTTGTGATAGAAAAAAAATATTAAATAAATTATTAATTTAGTACTATTTTTGATAAAAAATTGGTAAATTGTTGTTCTTCTATTTCAAGCAATAATTTTTACACAAAAATCACAAAACTTAAAATAATTATATTTTCCTATGATAAAGTGTATCAAATGTGGTAGAATTGAATCAATTCTTAAAGCAGGTTTTTTGCGTGGGAATCAACGTTTTTATTGTAAAGAATGTAAGATACATTTCACGGAAAAGCGAACTGACGAACAGCAGAATAAAATCAAAAAGAAAAACCATCAAACTACCATTATTGATATTGCCCAAGCATTAGGTTTGTCAAATTCAACGGTTTCTCGTGCTTTACATGACCACCCAGAAGTAAACCCCAACACACGCAAGGCCGTAATGGATATGGCAGCAGAGTTAGATTATCAACCGAATCTTTTGGCGTATAATTTGGTAAAAAGTCAGAGTAAAGTAATCGGAACTTTAGTACCCGAATTTTATCATACTTTTTTTCCTTCTGTAATTATTGGTATTCAAGAAGTACTATCAAAAGCGGGGTATAATCAGATTATTATGCAGTCGGATGAAAGCTATATGAATGAAGTAACCAATACCAAAATACTTTTGGCAAGTAGAATTGACGGATTGTTGGTTTCTTTGACGAAGGAAACCAACAATTTTGAGCATTTTAAAGTCTTTGAAAAAAAACAGATTCCGATGGTTTTTTTCAATAGAGTTTGTGATGAAATTAATGCTCCAAAAATAATCGTTGATGATTATTCAGGTGCTTTTCAGGCAGTAGAACATTTAATTACTAATGGCAATAAGAGGATAGCCCATTTAGCAGGTCCGCCAAATCTTCTATTGAGTCAACAAAGACTTAAGGGCTACAAGGATGCTTTGAAAAAGCATGGCCTGCCCATCGAAGACGATTTGATAATTCACTCCGAATTGACCGAATCAAAAGCAAGAATTTATGGTAATCATTTGTTAGAATTACCAAATCCGCCTGATGCCATTTTTGCGGTAAATGACCCTTCGGCTATTGAAATTATTCAATTGGCACGACAAAAAGGAATTAAAATTCCTGAACAATTAGCCGTAGTTGGTTTTAGTGATGACCCGATTGCCGCATTTATTGAGCCAGGTTTAACAACTATTGCCCAACCAACCCAAGAAATGGGCAGGGTTGCGGCTCAAACCTTATTGAACTCCATCAATTCTGAATCGGTTCATTCAGATTCAATAATTAAGACTTTAGATGTAAAGTTGGTGGTAAGAGGTTCATCGGGACTAAAATCTTAACTTACCGTTTTCTGATTCTGATAAAACCCTTATTTTGAAACGAACTATTGTCTGAGCTCATTTCTACTTTTAAAATAGAGCTTGTGTTTTTATCTATTTGTCCTGTTCGATTTATATAAAAAGTATTTTCATTGGGTTTGCGTTGTATAAACTCCTGAAGCGTCTTGGGGTCATTATCAAAAATAATTTGGGCTTTCTCAACCCACATGCCCGTTACACTGACAGCATTTGAAAAATTTACTTCATATTGCCCCGGTGCAGTGATAAAGCTACTCAAATCGACAATTATTTCTCCTTTTCCCTTTACAAAACTCTTGGTATCCCATTCTTTTAAAATAGTATATTCTTTTGCTTCCTGTGCAAAACGTGGAAGCTCAAAATCTTTGACATGATACGCTGATACAGACCTTATTAGTGGATTTCCAATACTTTCTAAAATATTTAGCTTAATTTTTGAAAGCTCCACGTCTTCAAAAAAAATTATTTTAGTAACACCAATCGAACTTCCCTCACTCAATTTTTGCCATTTACCTTTTGAGAAACCTAAAACTTCAAATTTCCGAACTCGGTGACCTTCTTCATACTTTTCTTTCAAGATAATATGATTTATTAGCTTTGGTTGGGTAAATGTGAGTTCAACTACTTTGGTGTTTTTGTTACCTATTTCGGCTACTGGTTTTTCAAATCTTCTCTTGATTTCAGCACCAAATTCTGCATAACGCTTTACGTCTCCTTCGGGGATTAACCCTGTGGTGTCGGGGCTGGAATTTAACAATAAAGTGCCGCCGTATCCTACTGATTTATAATAGATTTCCATAAGCTCGGCCAAAGACCTTCGCTTTGCTTCATTTTTCTCTGACCAAAACCAGTTATGATTATACAGCGTTACGTCGGCTTCGAGTGGTGCCCAAGCATCTCCACTGGGGTCGTCGTCATACTGCGTGGCCACTCCCGATTTTAATACTTTACTATCTACTGTATTCCAAACAGGATAATGTAACATGCCACTTTCAGTGCCAGGCCATCGGATAGTGGCATCAGAACCTTGAAAAATAACTGCTTTTGAGGCATATTTTTGCAAAATATCGCTAACTGGTATTTTACATGAGCCATCAAACCATACTTCCAGCATCTCACCGTAGTTTGATAATACCTCCGTAAGTTGTTGCCTGAATACTTTATTGTAGCCTTCTTGCTTACTGGGGTCTTTTGTAATTCCGCCACTACCGAGCCCTGCACCCCATTTGATGTCGCCAGGGTAAATGTATATACCCAGATTCAATCCAGCTTTTTTGCAAGATGCTGCAAGGTCTTTAATTAAGTCTCCTTTACCGTTTTTCCACGGTATGTTTCTTACACAATACTCAGTAGTGTAGGTAGGCCACCAACAAAAGCTTCCTGCGTGTTTGGCAACAAATATTATTTCTTTGGCTCCCCAAGATTTGGCTACGCTACACCATTGGTCAGTATCTAATTTGGTTGGATTTATCCGAGAAATATCAAATTCTCCTGTTTCATCATATTCTTGTCCGAGCCAAGTTGCTACGCCAAAATGTACGAACATGATTCGGCCTTGTTCTTGCCATTTGTATTGCACTGTGGTTGGTTTTGCAAGTGACTGGGCATCAACCATTAAATGACCAAGCGATAAAAGAAAAAAGAGTATTCTTTTCATTGTTTTATTATTATTTGTTAGCGTTGATGATTTTAACTTTTCCATTTCTCTCAAAATCTAATTCTGTAAAATCATCACTTTTACTTAATATTTTCACACCTGTACTGTTCTGAATTGAGTAATTGAGTGGCAATTTGAGCTTGGTTTTTCCGCCTTTTTCAGCAGTAATCTCAATACTCGAAACTTGCCCATTAGCTTTTTTTGCACTCACCAAGTATGCTCCTTCAGTACGTAAATTTTCAAAAGACACATTTGTCCAACTGTTGGGAATAGCAGGAAAAACCTCGATAAAACCTGCATAAGATTGAATCAGCATTTCTTGAATACCTGCCGCATAAGCAAAATTTCCTTCTAAGGTAAAGGGACGATAAGTAAAGCTCGATTTACCTGATTTGGTTTGGTCGCCATTGAGATGAAAAGAATTAGTAGAACAAAAAGCGGTTGCAAAATCATATAAAGCACTTCTTGCCCCTTCTCCGTCCTTTGCCCGTGCTTTCAAATTACCTTCCCAAGCATACGAGTAGCCACACCAGTTGCCAGGGCCCACTTTATCTAATAATGCTAATGAGTTTTTGATGATTTCTTGGTCTTTAACTCCATTTTCCCACCGAATTTCACCCAGAGGATGGATAGCCATAAGGTGTGAAAAATGGCGATGTGATTCATTGTAAGGTAAGTCTTTGGCAAATTTTAGTTCTTTTTTTTCAGATAGATGATAATTGGAAAACTGTTTCAAGATGGATTGATAATGATTGGCTTCTTTGGTTAAATTTAATTCCAAAGCCAACTCATTGGCTTTCAAAAACAAAAATCGCATGAGAGCTAAGTCATAATTGGTGTTCTCGGTAAACCAAGCACTTTTGCTATTATCATTAATTTCAGGACTTGAGCTTAGCGGTAATTGTCTATTTCCGTTCTTATCAACATAACTTATTTTTTCTAAAAACAGAGCAACCTCCTTAAAGAAAGGGTAAGCTCTTTTTTGCAAAAAATCTTTATCCATGCTGTACCTCCATTGCAAATAATAGTGTTGAGCCAACCATGCCGAAACAGTAGGCGAAAGTGAATATTGAATCCAACCGCCCATTTCGACGCCATTCAAATCTGTAACACCAGGTATGGCTAAACCATCGGTCTCAAAATACCATTTCGTGTATTTTTTGTACGTATTTTTATTTTTATCTAAATGATTAAGATAGCCCATTGCTTCATCTAAATGATTGGCCACATACGAAGGCCAATAACTTAATTGCGTGTTAAGGTCATGATGAAAATCGCCTTTCCAAGGTGGCAGACGTCCATTATCGGCAGTCCAAATGGCTTGAAGCGAAATGGGTGGTGTATTAGCTCGTGCAGTGCAACCAAACTTGTATAACTCCAAATAATATTGCCGTTCAAGCGTTGAATCTGGTATTGAAATACTTGATTTCGCCCAAAAGTTATTCCACCAATTTTTATGTTTCTTTATAGCTAAATCATAACTTTCGACTGTTGAAATTAATTTAGAAGCTAATATTTGGGGGTTATTGGGATAATGTGCCGAAATTGCCCAGACTCCTTCATAGGTAGTTTTGTTAGTCTTTCGCCATTTAATGGCCACTTCATAGTAAAATCCGCCCCAACCTTTTTGAATATAACGATACGAATTTCCAGTTTTTGCGACATTTCCTTGTTTATAACCAAGCCTCGCCAAGTCATCACCAACGGTTGAGCCGCCAACATTCTTATCTAAATTCCCCTCATATTTTGGAGCAAAGAGTTCAGGATTAAACTCAGTAATATTTTCAAATTTAAAATACCCTAAAGGTTTTACTGCATCTACGAAAGAATACATTTTTACCCCATTTTTCCATGTGATGGTTGCTTCGGCAGTAATAATATTCAAATTTGCCGCTTGCACTTCGCCCCATTTTGCGATGTCAAATTCGATAGCTGCTCCAGGGAGTTTACTTGGGGCAGGTTCTCTTTCATAAGGAATATCTCCTATTCTTTGAATCTCTTGGTATTGGTCTACCAAAAGCTTTTCTTTCACCATTTTATAATTAAACCCAGGTGTGTGTAGCTCAGCCATCGGTCTTAAATCCCAAAGCTCGGCGTGGTCAAGTGATAGACGTAATTTTGATTCTTTTTGCCAGATGAGTTCTCCAATTAAACCGTTACCAAGAGGAAGACCTTCGTCCCATTTCTTCGGGATTTGGGTAAAATTTAGGGGTTCATAATATTTTTGAACTTGACTTCTCGCTGAAATAGCAATAAGAAGAAATACAAAGAAAGAAATATTTTTCATCTGCTGAATTTCGGATTAGTTTAATTTAAGTATTGGTAAAAATTAAATTGATAATATTTTTTCACCGTAGCGACTGTCACCACGGAGTTACTCAGAGTAAAAGAGGCACAGAGTTTCACAAAGTTTTTCTTTTTTTTCACTGTGAAACTCCGTGTTTTACTTCGTGTTCCTCCGTGGTAGAATATTGTCAATTAAATTGTTCTTTATACTTATATCCCAAAAAAATACTTTTAAAAGACCATGAGTTTCCTCTAAGCTGAATCACTTATTTATATGTCAACCACGCCGAGGCTGTACAATCTTGATTGGCAGAAAACCGTATCCACCGTGCTTGAAAGCCAGAAGGAAAGTTGAAGTCAAACGTTTCATTGGGTTTTACCGTAACTTCTTTATATTTCATCCACGGCCCATGTCCGATGGGTTCAATCTCAATCGTAAATGTAACGGCTTGCTTAGCATCATGAAATATTTTAATATTTTTTTTATCATAAAAACCAATTAAATATGGGTCTGATGGAGTACCAGCTTTTACTTGACTGTCTTTCCACGGACCACCTTCTCCAACCGCTTTTCCTAATTTCCAGAGGTCGTCAATAGTTCCTGCCCAAATTTTGGCTTTGCCATCATCAGAAGTGATGATGTGTTCATTTTTAGGACTTTGGTTATCAAGTCCCGACATGACCAATAAACCACGATAAGATGCGTAATCATGAATACTGAGTGAGTGAGAAGCCACAGGTCTGATTTTAGCAAATCCATCGGCATTTTCGGCTGGCAATTCATAAAATGTGCCGTGTGCGTTTAGTAAATCTCGCTCAGTAGCTACCTCACGACAAATTCGTAAAGCTGCTTGTTGAGTTTTCGATGTAAATGCCTGATTGCCTTTAGGAAGTCTCCATCTTCTTCCATTGTCATCAACAATAAGCACCGATGCGTCATCAATCGTAATCACTTCACGTGGGATTGCAAATTTTTCACGAATGAATTGAGTCATTTTGGTGTCCTCTTTTTTTGTCAAGTGCATAGCACTATCCAATTCGTAGTAACCATTTTCTGAAAAATCCCCTTTACTAAACTGACCAGCTAAGACCCCTAACTTTCTACGATTATTACCCAAGCCATAGAGAAGTCCACCCGAATAAGTGGAAGTATTGATATTAGCCAAACCAGCAAATTGTTTATCTTGAGTTACCTGAAAACGTGAAACATCACTGTAATTAAAATTAACAGTTGCTGTGGTGGCTTGATTGCTTTTTACTCTTATCCACTCACCTTTATCGCTTGTTACGAAAGTAACTGTAATTGATTGACCAGCACCCACTTCTACTGACTTTAAAGTTTTCCAGCTTCCTTTGCCATCAACGTCGGTTTCAAAGCTGAATGTAACTATTTGCTCTCCATCATTCTTTATCCAAGCCATTCGTTGTTGCCAACCTGCAAATAGAAATGGTTCGGAAACGGCATTGGCCTCAATTTTTTCAGAAAGCCAAACCGCTCCCTGTGCCGTGTTTGGGCCTAAGTTATCAGGAGTAGTAAGTGTGGTAAACCAAAGATTTGAGTTCGATTGTCCAGGCCCCTCAATGTTTCCTTTGGCTTTTCGTTTGTTCAAAAACTCTTTTTGTGCTGAATCATCACAACCAAAAACTAAATCATTATTCCATCGGGTGAAGTCACCGATTACTTTGAGATAAGCTGAACGTGGACGAATACCAGCCGTATTTTTTGATGTAAATGTTTGTGGGAAACGCCAAAAAAGTCCGTGCATGGTCATCAAATAATCAGGTTTTTCGGCAGTACCGATGTCACGAATTCGCGGCCATTCTGTATTCCACCCGTGTGCTCCATCGTAGCTATGGCTTGCTTTTGGTAGGCGAAAAAAAGACCATTTACCGCTGTCTCGGACACCTAACAAAACCGATTTATGGTCCCAACCTGTTGCCCAGATTGGGTCGGTTGCAGGATTAGGATTACCATAAATTCCGCCTGGGCCAGTAACTTCCACAAATTGATTTCTACGTATTACTTTCCAATCTTTACCATTCCATTCAGCCAAAACACCTGATTCTATATCAAACTGTTTCAATGCTTGCGAGCCAGATTCTCCATTATTTGAATACACCAAAACGCCCTGCCCTGAATAGGCACCTTTACCGTGGGCTCCAGGTAAAAGAGTGCCCGTGAAATTATTTTGAGTATCGTCATGCTTTTTTTCTTTAACGTTACCATCTTGATAAAGCATTTGAGTTTCGAGATTTTTAACATCTAACTGATAAAACCCTTCTTCCATGGTGGCAAGTAAAAGTTTATTTTGGGGGTCAGCTAAATCACGAGCCAAACCTGTGTAACGCCCAGGTGCTTGGGTATAGGGAATGGTACGAACTTTTCGATTGGCATCAATGGCATACGGCCCAATGAACAGTTGATTACTCTCTTTGTGAATCATCCGATTGGCGGGTGTTCCTCCAATACTTTCGGGTCTTATGGTTTTGTTTAATTCGGGGGTAATTTCATATAATTTATCAGAAGAGCCGAATGGCAAATGTGGACCGTAGGTTATTACCCATAATCGGCCAGCCCAAGGAACTACTGCCCCAGTACCACATTCGCCTTCGTTGTTATAATAAGCTAAATGAGGATAAATACCACTAAATTGAGGAAAAGTTGAGCCTAATTGAGCATAAGAACTACGAAGAAATAAGGACAGAGTAAATCCAATTATAAAAGGTTTGATTTTATTTATGTTCATTTTATACATTCTAATGTTAGTTTATAACTGTCTATTATTTAAATATACACAGAAATTAAAGCTATAAAATCAAGTTTTCTTTATTTCTCTCTCTTATAAGAAGATTAGCCTCAAATGCTTGAGAGTCATTTTCTGTATAGAAACTGCACAAAATCTTCCACTCGCTCACAGCAAACTTGCTCCATTATTTGTTGAAGTTGGGTTTTGAGCATACTGATGGTATGATTGCCGCCTTCATTTCCGAGAGCAGCAACACCATACATAAATGAGCGACCCATAAAAGTAAATTCTGCTCCACTGGCAAGCGTTCGGGCAATATCTGGCCCCGAACGGAGTCCAGAATCCATCATTATTTTGATTTGACCTTTGTATTTTTCTACAATTGGGGTAAGTGATTTAATGGCCGACTGACCTGCATCAAGTTGTCGTCCGCCATGATTCGAGACAATGATTCCATCTAAGCCAAGTTTAATGGCCATTTCGGTATCTTGTTCGCTCGCAACACCTTTCAAAACCAGTTTTCCTTTCCATTTATCTCTGATTTCGGAGATTTTTGACTCATTTACTCTACCCGAAAACGTTTGATTCATATATGCCCCCAATTGCCCCATATTCAATCCTTTTGGCATGTACTTTTGTAAATTAGCAAAACTTGGCTGACCGTAATAAAGTGTTTTTAAAGCCCATTCGGGTTTACCCAAGATTTGAAGCATATTACTCAAAGTCATTTTAGGTGGCATGGCGAGTCCATTTCGAATATCTCTTGGTCGGAAACCAAAACTGGGAACATCGCACAGAATACATAATACCTCACAACCAGCCGCCTCAGCACGAGCCAGTAAATCATCACGCAAAGCGTTTTCAGCAGGATGATATAACTGAAACCAAAATTTGCCTTCGGTCAATTCACCAATTCGCTCAATGCTCGATGTAGTTACGGTACTTAAAATGAATGGAATATTGTGTTGATGTGCTGCTTTTGCCAAAATTTCGGGAGCATTTGGCCACATTAAACCCTGTAAACCAACGGGAGCAATTCCGAAGGGAGCATCGTAAGTATGTCCGAACAACTCAGTTTTCATATCTGAGTGAGTATGTTGGCTTAAATAGGTTGGTTTTAGTTCAACCTCTCGAAGCTCGGCTGTATTTTTATAAAGATTCACATCTTCATTACAGCCTCCATCTAAATACTCAAAAGCAAAACGTGGGATTTGCTTTTTTGCCTTCTTGATAAGGTCTTCGATAGATGGATAATTGGTATTAAATGTATTAAAAGCCATATTATGACAAGGTTTTAGGTTGATGCCCTTTGAGTCCGAAGTATAAGACGACAAAAAAGCATAGCAATGGCACGATATATCCTTTTTGAATATCATCGCCCGAACTGTCAATGATTTTACCCATGATTACTGGAAAAATAGCTCCACCAATGATTGACATCACGATTAGTGAAGAAGCTGGTTTAGTATTTTCGTTGAGGTCTTTAATACCCAATGAAAATATCGTAGGAAACATGATTGACATAAAAAATCCTAATCCGCCCAATGCCAAAACTACATTTTTACCATCGGCATAAATAGCAACACAACTGAGTAGAATACACAGTAGGGCGTAAATGGCAAGCAATTTGGCAGGAGGGATATAACGCATGATGATTGTTCCGATAAAGCGGCCTGACATAAAAAGTAAACCATAAACACCGAGGTAATATCCAGCCATTTTTTCATCTACTCCACCGCCAGAAATGGCCATGCGAACAAAAAAACTCGTAACACAGACTTGGGCACCTACATAAAAAAACTGCGTAATTACTGCCCAAACTAAATGTTTTTGTTTGAGAGCATTGCTGATACTGCCCGATGTATTAGTTTTATTTTCTTCTTTAAATTCGGGGAATTTCAAAATCATAAAAACAATAGCCAAGAACAAAAGGAAACCACCTAAAATCATATATGGCGATTTTACCGATGCCGCTTCGGAGGTCAAATAAGCAATTTTATCAACTTCGGGCATCAATGAAAGCTCGCTTTCAGAATACTCTTTCCCCGAAAGAATAAATAATGTACCTATCATTGGGGCTAAAAAAGCAGCTAAACCATTGAAAGATTGGGCTAAATTCAGCCTCGTGGTGGCACCTTCGGGGTCGCCTAATTTGGTGGCATAAGGATTTGCAGCGGTTTCGAGAATGGTAAGACCACAACCAATGATAAAAAGACCCAGTAAGAATATTTCAAAAGTGCGGGTATTAGCAGCAGGTATGAATAAAAAAGCACCTAAACTAAATACTAATAACCCAGCAATGATGCCTTTTTTATAACCAAATTTATTGAGGATTAGCCCTGCTGGAATGGCAGTAAGGAAATAGGCCAAATAAACAGCGGTATCAACAAAAGTAGATTGGGTATTGGTCAGTTGTAGAGCTTTTCGTAGATGTGGAATCAAAATACCCGTAAGGTTATTTGAAATTCCCCACAGAAAGAACAAACTTGTAACGAGAATAAAGGGAAGTAGATAATTATTCTTTTCAGTTTTCATAAGGTTAGGGTTGAGTTTAGATGAGTGACCTGTCAAGATGTACGTATCCGCCATCTACATGAATCAGTTGACCAGTAGTATGGCTTGATTTATCAGAAAGCAGGAATACAACCATGTTGGCAATTTCCTCGGTAGTAGTCATTCGGTTACCCAAAGGTATTTTACTGTTTATGTTTGATAAAGTTTCTTCGGGGTTGGGCAATGTCTTAATCCATTTATCATACAATGGTGTATAACATTCTGCCACAATAAGAGCGTTTACTCGAATACCAAAAGGCAAAAGTTCCACTGCCCACTCACGAGTGAGAGCATTTCGCCCTCCGTTAGAAGCAGCATAAGCCGATGTTCCACCTTGCCCTGTTTCGGCAGTTTTTGAACTGATGTTTACAATACTACCTTTTGATACTTTCAGGGCTGGTAAAGCAAAATGTGCCATGAGGTAATAATGAACCAAATTTTTATGCAATGAGGCAACAAATGCTTCATAGTTCCCATTTTCAAGACCTACACCATCATTTACGCCTGCATTATTGACCAATCCATCTACTCTGCCGAATTGAGAAACTACTATTTCAACAGCTTTTTTACATTCATCAGGATTGCTCAACTCGGCTGATACTTGGAAACCTTTTCCTGCAATTTCATCGAGCGTTTTTTTATTATCAGCTTCGTTTCGTCCAATAATGACAGGAATGGCTTCTTCTTGAGCCAGCACTTTTACGATACCTTCACCAATTCCTTTGGCACCACCCGTTACGATGATGACTTTATCTTTTAAATTAAGATTCATTATTTATAAGGTTGAATAGTTTACCGCTTGCTGTCTCTGAGTACCCAAATTATCAATACCCAGTTCTACCACATCGCCAGCTTTCAAGTATCTTGGCGGCTTAAAACCAAGACCTACACCAAAAGGCGTACCTGTTGAAATGACATCGCCTGGGAGTAGAGTCATGAATTGGCTTAGGTAAGAAACAATATGTTTTACGTTGAAAATCATATCGTTGGTGTTTGAGTCTTGGAGCATTTCTCCGTTGACACTCAACCATAATCTAAGATTTTGAGGGTCGGATATCTCATCTTTTGTAACCATGATTGGGCCAAGTGGTGCAAAAGTGTCATTACTTTTACCTTTCACCCATTGTCCGCCACGTTCGAGTTGAAAAGCTCTTTCTGAATAATCATTATGCAGGGCATAGCCCGCTACATAATCCATGGCATCCTCTTCGTTTATATAGGATGCTTTCTTACCGATGATTACGGCAAGTTCTACTTCCCAATCCGTTTTCTCTGAGTTTCGTGGTATAACTACCTCATCATAAGGCCCACAAAGAGCAGTAGTTGATTTAAAGAAAACTACTGGTTCGGATGGAACAGCCATACCTGATTCAGCAGCGTGTTTGGCATAATTTAGTCCAATACATACTATTTTAGATGGACGTGCAATACAAGAACCAATGCGAACATTGGCAGGAATTTCGGGACAAGCTGCTATCTCTGTTTCTAACCATTTTGCGAGGCGATACAGTCCATCTGAAGCAAAGAAAGCTTCATTAAAATCTTCACCAAATGCCGATACATCTATTCTTTTGCCATTTGTTAATTCAACAGCTGGTTTTTCGTTTTCAAATTCACCAAAGCGTAATAATTTCATTTTTTTAATTGTTTAGGTAAATAAATCCACCATCAATCGGATAATCACAACCTGTTACGAAGCCTGATTCTGCCGAACATAAGTAAAGGGCTAAATAGGCAATTTCATCGGGTGTACCCATACGTCCGATTGGTTGAGATTTTGAGAGTTTTTCAAAAGTTTCTTGCTCTTTGCCTTCAAAATTTTTAGCAATAAAACCGTCAACAAAAGGTGTGTGAACTCGTGCAGGGGAAATGCAATTACATCGAATATTATCTTTCAGAAAGTCTTTGGCAATAGATTGAGTCATTGAACGCACTGCACCTTTTGACATGGAATAAGCAAACCTATCAGAAATACCAACCGATGAAGCCACCGATGCCATGTTCAAAATCACACCACCACCGTTGGCTTTCATCAGCGGTAAAACAGCGTGTACACAATGATAAACTCCTTTTACATTGACGTTGATAACCTTCTCAAAATCAAGCTCATTGGTATTTTCTGCGTTGCCAACGTGGGCGATTCCTGCATTATTGACCAAAATATCAATGTTCTTTATTCGGTTAATCACATCTTCTACTTGTGCCAAATTACTTACATCGCAAGCATGAATGCCTATATTTTCTATGTTATCAATAGCTTCATTGATTTGTTTTTGGGCAGTTGATGCACTGAGTTCCAAAACATGAACTTTCGCCCCTTGTTGTGCAAATAGTTTGGTAATCGCCAATCCGATTCCACTTGAACCGCCAGTTACAACGACTACTTTATTTTCTAAACTAAATATCATTTTTATTATAGGTTAATGCCTTTCTGCCATGGAATAAAATCATCTTGTCCAAGCAACTGAGCTTTGGTTTGGAATTTACCACTTGCTAAATCAATACAATATTCCAATAATTCTTCAGCGGTTTGTTGAATGGTCTTTTCGCCTTCAATGATACCCCCACAATCAAAATCAATGATGTCGGGCATCTTGTTTGCGAGCTTTGTATTGGTCGAAACTTTTACCACGGGACAAATCGGATTGCCAGTGGGTGTGCCTAAACCCGTGGTGAATAGTATGATGGTTGCTCCAGCGGCAGCTTTTCCCGTGGTAGCCAAAACATCGTTGCCAGGTGTGCAAACCAAGTGTAAACCTGCTTGTTTGGTGGTTTCTGTATAATCTAACACATCCACGATGGGTGCTGTACCACCTTTTTTGGCTGCTCCTGCTGATTTGATGGCATCTGTAATAAGTCCATCTTTAATATTACCGAACGAAGGGTTCATGTCAAAACTTTCACCCAAACTTTTGGCTAAATCGGCATAGTTTCTCATCAAGTTCTCAAACTTTTGTGCTTTTTCTTCCGAAACACAACGATTAATGAGTTCCTGCTCAACGCCACATAATTCGGGAAACTCTGCCAAATAGGTTCGACCTCCCAAAGCCACTACTAAATCAGATAAATGCCCCAAAACAGGGTTTGCTGAAATACCCGAAAAACCATCAGAACCTCCACATTTCAGTCCAATGTTTAGTTTTGAAAGTGGGGCTGGTCGTCGAGTGAGTTTATTGACGTTGATAAGTTCTCTAAATGTTTCCTTAATTGCTGCCGAAAGCATCTCAAATTCAGTCCCAAAAGTTTGTTGGTCGTAGTAAAGTAAAGTTTTATCAAAGGAAGGATTACGGACTTTTATAGCATCCATCAAATCACTTAACTGTGTTTTCTGACAACCTAAGCTCAGCACTGTTATTCCTGCAACGTTGGCATTATTAGCATAAGCTGCAAAGAGAGCTGCTAATCTTTCGGAATCTGAATTTGCTCCACCGCAACCCATTTCATGAGTTAAAAATTTAATTCCGTCAATGTTTGAGAATATTCTCTGATTATCAGTAGTTATACTTGATGGGCTGGAACTATAGTTGTAAAACTCCTCAAAGTTTCCAGCTTGTTCCAGTTTTACTAAATCTTGTACTTGCTTCAAATAAACATCTGGAAAAGCATAACCAAGTGCTTTATCAAAAGCATCTTTTAGTTTCAAAATATTACGATTTTCACAAAAGACCAAAGGAATAACTAACCAATAATTGGCAGTACCAACTTGCCCATCACTTCGATGGTAACCTAAGTAAGTTCGGTTTTGCCATTTGCTTACATCAGGCGTTTGCCAGTCGGTATTTGGAATTCTATTTTTTACTGAAAACTCTTCTGATTCATGTTTAAGGTTAAAGGTCGTAATCTGTTCACCTCGTTTTATTGTTTGTATGGCTTTACCAACTCTTACGCCGTACATTGTTACAGTATCTCCAATATTGAGGTCATGGGTAACAAATTTATGTTTAGCTTCAATGGCATTTGGTAAGGTGTATTTTTCTCCATCTAAAACCACCTCTTCAAATTGTTGTAATGCTTGAAGTGCCACAATTAGATTATCTGATGGATGAACTTTTAAAACTTTGTTTTTCATGCTGAGCGTTGAATTTAAAGTAAGGTTTCACACATTATGTGAAACCTTCACTACAAGATTCTAATTTTTAACCTTAACCTATTTTTCACCTATGAAACTTCACTAAGCCTTATTAAAGTACAATATGATATTGCAAAAGTACCGTTCAGGGAAATGCACTTTTTATGAAATCTTATGGAATACTGATAAAATATTATCAAATTTGTGCAAACACCACCAAATTGTATTCAATATGCAGGCTATACTTCGCAAAATTGATTCAAATGATGCCAATTCGTTTGTTGCTCGAACGGATA
>OFDC01000204.1_pt1 | contig 57092 bp, 45 predicted proteins | sample 1520941 | NCBI WGS metagenome assembly OFDC01 (sample SAMEA94258168, study PRJEB24077) | hot springs metagenome | biome: Aquatic biome; feature: Water | place: India | collected 2012-12-06 | depth 5 m | reverse complement strand
CGCGGCGGGGCTGGCGATTGCCTGAGTGGCTGATCGAGGCGGGGATCGGCGAGGAACGCGCGATCCTTGTCGAACAGGGCGAGATACTGGCCGCGCGCATCCTGTGGGATGAACCCTGGCGCGCGGGAGCGGTGGCGGAGGCGCGCCTCGTCAGCCGCATTCCCGGCACGCGCCGCGCCGTTGTGCGCTTGCCCGATGGCAGCGAGGCTTTGGGCGAGGGGTTCGATCCCGCGCTGACCGAAGGGCGCCCGGTCATGGTCCGCGTGACGCGCTCGGTGATTGCCGAGAAGGGCCGCACCAAACTGCCGCAGGTGCGTCCGGCGGCGGGTGAGGCGCCCCGGCCTGCGCCTTCCTTGCTGGAGGAACTGGCAGCCGGACCCTATCCGGTGCGGGACGTGCCGGTGCATGGTCGCGCCTTTGCCGAAGCCGGGTGGGACGATCTCGTCGCCGAGGCGCTGACGGGCGAAGTGGCGTTCGCGGGCGGCAGTCTGGTGGTCAGCCCGACCCCGGCGATGACCCTGATCGATATTGACGGCCCACCGCCGCTTCCCGCGCTGGCGCTGGCCGCGGTGCCGGCGATTGCCGCGGCGCTGCTGCGCTTCGATATCGGCGGGTCGGTGGGCATCGATTTCCCCTCGCTTGCGGAAAAGGCGCAACGCCGCGCGGTCGATGAGGCGCTGGTCGCTGCGCTGGAGGCCGCAGGCTGGCAGGGCGAGCGCACGGGCATGAATGGCTTCGGCTTCGTCCAGCTGGTTGCGCGGCTGGAGCGACCCTCGCTGGTGGCGCGCTTCGCCAGAGCGCCTGCTGCAGCAGCAGCGCGCCGCTTGCTGCGGCAGGCCGAACGCGTGGCCGAGCCCGGCACCCTGCTGCTCACCGCGCACCCCGCCGTACGCCGCGCGATGCTGGCGGAATGGGAAGCCGAGCTCGCCCGCCGCACCGGCCGCCGTCTGCAATGGCATGAAGACGCGGCTCTTGCGCCCGCCGCCACCTTCGCGCAGGCAGTTGGCGCATGACGACACCCGCCGCTCCCATTCGCCGCTGCCCGATCTGCCGCAAGCCGCGCAGCGCCGAATACGCCCCGTTCTGTTCTACCCGCTGCCGCGACCGCGATCTCGTCAACTGGCTGGAGGAAGGCTACACCCTGCCCGGCCCGGTGCAGGATCCCGAGGGCGATGTAGACTGAGGCAAGATGGCGCGATTTCGTCATCAAGGGGCTGGACAAGCCGCCACGCCTTCGCCATAGGCGCCCTTCCAACGCGCTGAGGCCCTATGGCGGCCTTGCGAAACGATGCCCGGGTAGCTCAGTTGGTAGAGCACGTGACTGAAAATCACGGTGTCGGCGGTTCGACTCCGTCCCCGGGCACCATCACCATGTTCGCCAAGCCCCGCTGAAGCTTTAAAAAATCCCGGAAATCTGCCATTTATTGCATCGGCTTTACCGCTGATGCCCGCCTTTGAACGCCGATAATCGGTCGATATTGGGGGCCTTTGCGGGGGCCTTGCGAAAACGCCTTGGTAGAAAGGCCCCCACGATGCCGCTTAGCGATGCTACAATCCGCGCCTTGAAGCCCCGCGACAAAGATTATCGCGTGGCGGATGAGAAGGGTCGCTATCGCAAATCACTCGCCGCGTCCGACCCGACGCGCGATCTGCGCGGCGCATTGACTAGGCACAAGTCGAAGCACCACGCAGCCATTCTGGAGCCTAAGAAGTCCGGGGAACTGCTGCGCGATCGATGGCTATGATGGCCACCGCCTCGCAAGGTCGTCGAAAGCAACAGGGGATCGGAAGTGCCGAACCGCCCCCCCTGCGCCTATCGAGATACCGACCAACGTGGCAGGTGCACACGACAAGATGGAAGACGAGCAGCCGTCAGAAAATCAATATGGTCTGACCCTCAGCGCTGAAATCGATGTCTGTGGGGACTGCCATGCGCGGCACTTTCAGCCGATCACGCGGTGGGTCCTGCCTTGTGCAGAGCGATCGTCGCGGCAATGGCACCTCCGGCAATTGCTATGCCATAAATGACCAGAGCAGCGCCCAAGCCTGATGCTGCATTGGCGACCACGGTAGCGACAAGCGGCGCAAAGAACTGCGCGAGAAAGAAGGCACCGGTCCATAGGCCCGTTCCTCGCCCCCGCATGTCCGGCGGGGTGGCGGCCATGGTCCAGCTCAGCATGTTGGGCAGCAGTATCCCCGCTCCGATGCAGGCCAACAGCGAGAACGATACAATCGAGGGCAGGTTTGCAGACAATCCCATCCCTGTGTAGCCGGTGGATGCAAGGGCAAGGCCAAGCACGAGCAAGCCTGGGCCGGTATGGCGCTTCAGAGCGTGAAAAACGAAGGTACCCGCGCCCATGGCAACATTGCAAAGTGCACCGACCAATCCAATCGCACTGGAGGATATGTCTCCCGCCAGCTCAAGGATCGGACCGAGCTTAACGTTGACGGTATAGAAGACAATGCCGACTCCAACGGTGATGAGGAGAAGGGGCAGGATAGCCCTGTACGGGAACGGGGTTATGCCTGTCTGCATAGGCCTGCTGACGTGGGCAGGCTCAATCAGGATGACGGCAGCCAGCGCTGCGACAGGAATCGCCAGGAGATAAAGGAGAAACGGGCCGCGCGATCCGACGGCATCTCCCAGTATGCCGCCAGAGGCGATCAGGAAGGTCGCAGCGACACCCCCCACGGCAACTTGCAGGGCGATCCACTTCTCGCGTTCCTCGCCCTCGAAGTAATCGCCGATGAGCGCTGTTGATACCGTCATGATGGAAGCTTCCATCACTCCCAGGGCCATCCGCGAAGCGATAATGGATGCCAGATCTCCAAGGAACCAAGGCAATATCCCGCATATTGCGTAGAGACCCAGCGAAACCACGAGCAGCCGTTTTCGTCCCAAGCGGTCGGATAGCCAGCCGGCAATGGGCGAGAACATGGCGACGCAGAGCGCTGGTACAGTCAGTGCAACCGGAACCAGATAGTCTGCACCACCGGTATCCGCAAACTCCCGCTGAAGCATCGGCAGAATGGGAATGAGCGACACGATGGCCATGATCGGCAACACGGATGCAGCCAGCAGGACGAGACCCATCCTGGTACTTGCTCCTGCAACGGCCCTGTCTGCAGTTTCGTTCGGGTCGTTCATTTCGTCCCTTTCCTTGCCGGGATCATGGCTGACGCGCGCGACCCATGTTTGTCCAGCCCGACCCGGAGCGTGTCGGCCCTTGCGAGTTCCGGGCTATTTCCTGACCCGTGCGCGTCTTGTGCAGGTCCGGACAGACTGATCTGACGGCCTGTCGCCTGCCGGCAGTCACCTTGACTGCGCAATTGGCACCTGAAGAACGCGAAAGGGCGAGGTCATCCCCAGACTTCAGCCGCCGTTTCGGCCACGCGCTGCAATTTCTGGCGTTGCACGGCATCGGTGATCTTCCGGCCGGCTGCGGTCTCCGCAGCGGAGGCAAAGCCGCACTGCGGAGAAATCGCCAGCCGATCGAGGGGGTGGAAACGGGCGGCATCGTGAATCCGTTCCTTGAGCTCCGAGACAGCCTCGATCCGCGTCCATTTTGTGGAGACAAGCCCCAGCACGATCAGTGTGTCTTCGCGGACCTCGCGCAACGGTTCGAAACCTCCGGAGCGGGCATCGTCGAACTCCATCAGGAAAACATCGAAGCCGGTGGCTGTTGCCAGCAGACCCTTGGCCGTGGCCTCGTATCCACCTTCGGCAATCCAGCTCTGTGTGCCATTGCCCTTGCAGATATGGAGCGCCTTGGTCACGCCGGGCAGGTCGACGTTGCCGAGCGCGGAAACCAGGGATGTCCCGACATCAAGAAACCGCTCGGGGTCGATGCCACGCCTGGCATGGTCCTCGCGCACCGACGCGTCGACATAGACTTCGTTCAGCTCGGGTGCGTCCAACTGGATGTAGCGACACCCCGCCTCGGCAAGCTGGCGCATCCAGGTTTCCACGACCTGGGCGGCATCCTCCATGAGCTGGAACGGATCGGGATAAGCACTGCGGGATTGCTGGTTCCACATGCCGGTCAGCAGGCCCGGGCTTGGCAAGGTTACCTTGACCGGCTTCGCGGTTCTTGCCGAAGCATACTTGAATTCGGCGATGCCGGGGCAAGCGCGTGCCGAGATCCGATCCGTCACGGTGAACGGGATCGATACCTCCATTACGGTCTCTTCATCATGGCTGTGAAAGCGAACAGGATCGCTCGGCAGCATCGAAAGGCCGTTGAGACCGCCGATCAGAAAGTCGAAGAAGATGTTTCGCCGCATTTCACCATCGGTGACGATATCGACCCCGGCTTCTTCCTGTATGCGCAGGGCCTCGTCCACCGCCTGATCGACGAGCGTGGCATAGGCTTCGGCAGACAGGTCGCCGCTGCGCAGCCGGGCGCGCGCTTGCGAGAGGTAGTCCGGGCGCAGCATTGATCCCACCACATCGGAATGGTGGTTGGCTCGACTCAAGGTCCTTCTCCCTGAACTGTTGCGACATCATCGCCGGGGACAGGCGGACCGCCATAGCGTCGGCGTCCAACTCGCACAGGCGAACCCGAAGGTGCGAGTTGGACGAACTCCAGCCATGGCGCTTATGCCGTTGCTAGAAGTTGTACCCGATGCGCAGGCCATAGGTCCGCGGCGGTTCAAGCGCCGATCCTGCGATGTTGCCCGCGCCCAGCTGGTAGGTCGCGCGGATGACCCGATCAGTCAGGTTGCGGACATAACCGGTGACGAACCAGTTGGCAGTGTCCGGGCGCAAGGTCAGCGAAGCGTCGAGCGTCAGCACGCCCGGTGCCCGGCCGCCAGGCACATAGTTGAAGCCCAGTTCGCGCGAGCTCCGGTAGCGGCCGTCGAATGTCCCGATCAGCTTGAGCCTGCCCAGCTCTGCGGTTTGCTCGATACCGCCGGTGATGGTCCACCTCGGCGCGTTGAGTGCATCACGTCCCGAGCAGTCGATCACGTATTGGGCTCGTGTGGCCGGATTCCTGTCATACCCGATCTGCGTGTTCTTGCAGGTCGTGATGGGCGTCAGGAAACGGGGGGGATCTTTTGTTTCGTCGGCCAGATCGACCTGCGTGTAGGAATAGTCGTCATAGGTTGCGTGGAGATACTGCACGGTGCTGCGCAGAATCGTCTTCCGCGTCACAGCCCACTGCAGATCGGCCTCCAATCCGTAGATGGAGGAGTTGCCGACGTTCGTGGTGAAGAACGAATTGGCGCCTCGCCCGTCCAGCCCCAGTGCCGCCAGCTGCTGCCCCTTGTAGCGCCAGTAGAACCCTTCAAGATTGATTATCAGACTTCCACCCGCAAAGCTGTTCTTCGATCCGATCGTGTACGCATCGATGAACTCGGGCGCGAATTCTTCGTTTCCGAAGGAGAGATTGAACCCTCCCGCGCGGAATCCGGTTTCGAAGCTGGCATAGAGCAGATTGTCCGGGGTCAGGTTGTACTCGGCGGCGAGCCGGTAGGTGACCTTCTTGTCCGCGGCGCTCCTGTCAACCACGGTAGGCGTTGCCGAAAGGATTGCCAGCGGACCGATCCTTGGCGGGATGGCCGTATTCGTCGGTCCGAAGCCGCCGAAGATCGTCACGTTCGGAACGCCGTTGGCGGCGCTATCGACAGCGGCGATGTAGGCGTTGGCGGGCCGTCCGATGAAGAGCGAGGAGGGGTATTGCCGCAGGCTGTCGCCGATCGTCAGCCCGACCGGGATGGAGGGGATCGGTGTGGACGTCCTTGCACAAGGTGCCGGCCCCCCGAAGTCCGCGAGGCAGACCGCAGCCAGCGAAACAGTTCGTGCGTCGAAGGAGCGACCTTCATCCGTATAGCGGAGCGCGCCGACGAACCGAAGTGATGGTGTGGCGTGCCAGGTGAGTCTTCCGAACGCGGCCTTGGAATCAGTGACGCTGCGAAACACGTTGTAGGACGTCGTTGAAAACTGATTGAAGGAATTGCGTCCATCAACCGTTTCCTTGAAATAGTAGCCACCAACGATGTAGTCGAGCTGACCAACGCTTCCCGAAAGTCTCGTCTCAAAGCTGTACTGTTCGGCGATATCCTTGTTGATGGCCGCCTTGAACGGGGGGCCATTGAAGACATTGTCCAGCTTGGAGCGCCGGTATGCCGGAATGAAAACAAGTTTTGCTCCGCCAAGATCCACGTTGATCTCGGCATTCAGGCCCCAATAGCTGTCATTGCGACTGGGATAGGCAAATCCGCCATCATTGCTGCGCAGCGGCTGATGCTGTGCCTTCCCCACGATCAGGTTCTGGACGGCCGGATCGTGCAAGCCTGCAAAAGGATCCACGTTGAACTTCGTGAATGCCCAATTGGGCACGGGAAGCTGGGACTGGAAGGGGGCGAGGGAATAGAAGCCATCGATGGCAACACCCGCCCCGGTTCCGCCCTGGGTTGAATAGTCGCCGGCCAGGCGGACCGTGACGGTGTCGCTCAGCTCGGTCAGAAACTGGGCTCGCATCGCAAAATCCCGGGCATTGCCAGTGCCATCCCGGAAGTAGCCGTCATGGCCCGAGACGACACCGGCAACGCGGAATGCGGAGCGATCACCAACCGGCAGATTGACCACGCCGGTGACTTCGTAGGCATCATAATTGCCGTAACCCGCCGCCAGACTGCCGCTGGTATCGCCAAGCTTGGGCAGGTTCGGAATGACGTTGATCGCACCGCCCGTTGCATTGCGTCCATACAAGGTGCCCTGGGGACCTTTCAGGACTTCGATGCGGTTCAGATCGAGCAGCGCCGAGATCGTGGATGACGGGCGGCCGATGTAGACGCCATCGATGTTGAAGGCGATTGCCGGGGCCGTGAAGCCGTTGTTGGTGAAATTGCCGACACCGCGCACGAAGAATGCGGTGTTTGCGCCGCCGCCGTTGTTGACGTTGAGTGCAGGCGCGATCTTGTTGAGGGCTGTGGCATCGGAAACGCCTGCTGCGATCAGTTGCGCGCCAGTCGCGACGTTGATCGGTATGGCCGCCTTTTGAACCGTTTCCTCACGCCGCTGTGCGGTGACGACAATTTCCTCGATGCTGGCATGGCTGCCGGAGTCCGATGCGTTCGATTGTCCGGCCTCTTGCGCCATGGCGGGCTGGGAGAAGGCCGCGAAGGGCAGGATGCAGCTGCCGAGCAGTGCAGACATGAGAGGCTTGCAAGCCGGAAACCGGGCGGATGAGGCCAATCCAGCCGTGCCCCCGCACTCGTCTACGCTCGATATGGCCTGAACCGATGGCGCGGAACCCGGCGCCCGACGAACCAACTTGTTCATTGATTCTTCTCCCCTTCCTACCGCCCTTCACAACCGGTGCGGTTTGTTTGCGATCAATTCCCAGCGAGATTGTCGCGCCAGCGGTGAGAAAAGAAAAATCGATAACATTTGTCGAAGATATAACTGAAATCTATTTTCGAGCTATGCCTCTCGTTAGACAGTGCTGGACGCTGCCTTCGTCAGTGGTGCAGCAAAGGCATCAGGATTTGCCGGCATCCTGATCAGCCAGATTTTCGCTCGCGAACTTTGTGAGGGCGTGTCGGACATAGGCAATGCCCTGATCATTGTCGCGAAGCTTGTGCCACTGCATTTCGCCGACAATTTCGGGCAAGGGTAACGGGACGGGGTGGACCGTCAACGGCAAGGTGCTCTGGTAATGCTGCCCAAGGCGGCGAGGGATGGTCGCCAGTCGATCGGTCCCCATCACTATGGCCGCAAGTTTCGAGAAGCTTGGCACGCTGACCTCGATGCGGCGCTGCACAGCCCGTTCCTCCAGATGCTGGTCGGCGATCGATGGTCTGCGGTCTGGCCCGAAGTAGGCTATCGCGTGGCCTGCTTCCAGATACCGCTCCGCTGTCAGCGTCTTTCCGAAGCGCCCGGAGGAGCAGGCGATCACGCAATGCTCATCCTTGAAAAGGGATTGCCGAGGGTGATGCGCGAACGCAAAATTCGAGATCGTGAGCAGGATGTCGATTTCACCGCGCTCAAGCCGCTCTTCGGCCCGATTGTCCAGGGGAATGAAATCAAACGTGAGACCGGGGGCAGGCTTTGCCAAAGCCCGCAGCGCATGCGCGACCAGGATCTCAAAGGTGTAGTCCGATCCGCAGATGACGAATTTTCGTTCGGCCTCTGACGGAACGAACGTCGCGGGCGTGGTGATCTTTGCGCGGACAAAGTTGAGCATCTCGCGAACGGGTGCCCTTAGTTCATCCGCTTTGGCCGTCGGCACCATTGTCCGCCCGCTCGCGACAAGCAGGTCGTCGCCAAAGAACTCCCGCAGCCGCCCAAGTGCCGCGCTGACGGCCGGCTGTGTCAGGTTCAAGCGCCGCGCGGTCAACGAGACGCTGCGCAATTCGATCAAGGCATCGAGCGCCACCAGAAGGTTCAGATCGAGGCGCTCAAACCGCATCAAGGTCTCTCCAGATCACAGGGCCGCATGCCGTCGGGATATCGATTTCCTTTATGAGATTCAATTTTCAAATCAATTTGACTGAACTGGCAGCGCGTTCCAGCTTCAGGCCGACACCGCTGCAGGCGGGCTTCGTCCTCGTTGTGCGAGGCGGATGGGAGGACTTGCCGAATGCCATTCGTGAAAAATGCCTGGTATGCGGCGGGCTGGGCTCGGGAACTGGCAGACGAGCCGCGTGCGATCACGGTGCTCGGCGAACATGTGGTGCTGTTTCGTTCGGCTGACGGTGCCGTCCATGCTCTCGAAGACCGTTGCCCGCATCGCTTCGCCCCCTTGAGTCTGGGCAAGGTGCGCGGCGACCGTCTGGTCTGCGGCTATCATGGCCTTGAATTCAGCCCTTCGGGAAGCTGTGCGCGCAACCCGCACGGGCGGGGGGCAGTAAGTTCGGCCCTGTCGGTGAGATCCTATCCGGTTGCGCAGCGCTACGGAATGATCTGGCTGTGGATGGGAACGTCCGAACGGGCGGACGAGTCCAGGTTGCCGCCGCTTTCGCGGCTGGAGGAGCCCGGTTATTCCTGGGTGCACGGAAGCCTTCATGTTGATGCCAACTACCAGTTGGTCATCGATAATCTTCTCGATCTCACGCATGTCGAATTCATGCATCCGTTGCTGGCGTCGCCCGGAAACTCCGAGAGAACAACCTATCGCGCCGAGCAGGACGGCAACACGGTCAGTTCCTACTACGATATTGTGGACGAGCCGATTTCGGGACTGTTCCAGATACTCTGGACTGGCTCAGCACAAACGGCTGCGATGCATGCCTACATGCACTGGCATGCCCCGTCGAACCTCGATCTCGACGTCGGCCTTGTCAGCGACGAGGCCGATGGCGGGCCAAAGATTCCGACGGTCCATCTGCTGACACCGGAGACCGAGGATTCAACCCACTACTTCTGGGCTGCCGGCCGGAACCGCCAGCATGGAAATGAACAGGTCTCCGCGATGCTGCACTTCGGCACCCAGAATGCGTTCGAGAACGAGGACGAGCCGATGATACGGGCGGCAAGATCGCGCATGCATTCGAACGACCTGTTTGCGCATGAGCCGGCGTTGCTCGCGATCGACGAGGGAGCCGTCCGCGCAAGGCGCGTTCTGGCGTCCATGCTCAAGGCAGAGACTGCTGAACAATAACCGGAGTTTCGGGGGTGCCTGTCATTGGACTTCATCACGTGCGCTTCACGGTCAAGGACCTGGAGCAGCAAGAGGAATTTGCGCTCCATTTCGGCCTTGTCGTCGAATCAAGGAGTTCCGGCCGACTGGTCATGCGGACACGCGGAGGCGACAAGACCGCCTATGTTGCCGAACTCGGGGACAGCAACCGCTTTGTCGGCCTTGCCTTCGAGGTGGACAGCGAAGTCGATCTCGACGAGGCGGTCGCCCGCCATGGTGCGGCGCCACCCGCGGAACTGGAGCTCCCGTGCGGCGGCCGTTGCGTTTCGCTGCGCGACCCGGATGGCAATCACGTCTGGCTGGTCCACGGCACGACCCGGCAGGATCCGGAGGCCCCCTATCCCGAGTTGCTGATCAACACGCCGTTTGCAAAGCACCGCTTCGGCCGCAACCAGTCTGCCCGCGAACGGGGACCGGCACAGCTCTGGCGGATCGGGCATGTCGGGCTTTTTGTGAGGGATTTTGCCGCATCGACGCGCTGGTATGCCGAGCATCTCGGGCTTATCGGCAGCGACGTCTACCATGTGCCGGGTGTGCCCGAGGCCAAGATTGTCGGCTTCTTCCGTCTGAACCGTGGTGACGAGTATGTGGACCACCACGTCGTCGCTTTCATGCAGGATGACCGGGGCGGGTGCCACCACATATCGTTCGAAGCGCAGGACTTCGAAGCCCAGCAGCGCACCCATCGATACCTTGGAGCGCAAAACTACGAGTCGATCTGGGGCGTCGGACGTCACCCCCATGGCAGCCATGTCTTCGATGTCTGGCGCGCGCCGGATGGGGCGCGATTCGAGACGTTTTCGGACACGGACCTGTTCCGCGCCAGCGACGGCACCAGAGTGCACGACATCTCCACCGTGGTGATGGACGAGTGGTCCGATGACGCTCCGACCCGCTATTTTGCGTGACTTTCTCGAAAGACGAACAAGATGACCGACTTTGACCCCGTCACCGGGCTCGCCAAGGGCTCCTTCGGTATTGGCACCTTCAAGGCACAAGGTTCGCCTTCGTTTCCGGCCATCGTCCTGCCCGGCGGGACGGTGCTGGATATCTCGGACACCTGGCACGATACCCACGCGGTGTTCGATGACTGGGACCGTGCGTTCGACATGTTGTTCGATCGGTCTCAGCGCCCGCATGGACCTGAGCATGAGATCGGTTCCCTGCTGGCCATGCCCTGCCTGTCCCATCCCAATATGCTGTTCGCGGGTTCGAACTACCGGCAGCACGTTGCCGAGATGATGACCCACAACAAGTTCAACCAGCACAATCGCAAGGCTGGCGAGAGCGACGCGGACTTCTTTCAGCGCAACCTTGCCGAAGTCGACCGCCGGGCCCGCACCGGGATGCCGTTCTTCTGGACAGGGCTGCATTCCTCGCTCGTCGGTGCAAACGACGATATCGAGCTGCCGCTGATCGGCGAGCATCCGGACTGGGAAATGGAACTGGGTGTGATCGTCGGAAAGACCGGCCGGTATCTGGACTCGAAGGAAGCAAAGGATCTCATCGCCGGGTATGTGGCCGTGAACGACATTGGCACGGTAGACGAGTTCCGCCGCACCGATGTCCGCTTTCAGTATGACTGGATCAGCAAGCACCAGCCCACCTTCAAGGTGCTTGGACCGTTCATCGTGCCAAAGCAGTTCGTCACGTTCGAAGACATGCGTATCCAGCTCAGGCTCAATGGCCAGACGATGCAGGACTGGCCGGTAACGGACATGATCTTTACGCCAGAGCAGATCCTTTCCTATGCATCGGAACGGATCCGTCTGCTCCCCGGCGACCTGCTCTCGACCGGTTCCCCGCCTGGCAATGCCGCATTCCACGGCAACCGCTGGATGAGGCCCGGTGATGTTGTGGAATCCGAGATCACCTTTCTTGGACGGCAGCGCAACAACGTCATTGTTGAACAGACGGGTGTGCGGACATGGAACTGGGGGCCGCTGCCGGTCCACGATCCCGCTTGATCGGACGGCATGAGCCTTATGCGCGAGCATGAACAAACGCTGCTGGTGCAGCAGGCCGGTCGATTTCTGACGGTCGACATCCATGCGCATCTGCATGTTGCCAGGGCGGAAGCCGAACTCAGGCAGGCGATGCCCGATCTGCCGCGGGGTTTGCCATTCTCATGCCCGGCTTCCGACGCGGTGAACGCCCGGATGTTTCAGGCCATCGGGTCGCGCCTGAACGGCGTGGCGGAGCGGCTCGAGGACATGGATCGCCTTGGTATCGATGTTCAGGCCATCAGCCCTAACCCGGGTCAATATTACTATTTCGCAGCGCCGGAACTTGGCCTCGAAACGGCGAGGCTGATCAATGACGGCATCGCCGCCGCCGTCGCGCACGAGCCCCGGCGTCTGGTCGGAATCGGCACGGTACCGCTGCAGCATCCCGAGTTCGCCATTGCCGAAATGCGCCGCGCAGTCCGGGATTGCGGCATGCGCGGCATCGAGATCGGGACCAATGTGGCCGGACGCGATCTGGGGGAAGCCGATTTCCGGCCATTCTTCGCAGCCGCAGAGGAACTCGGCGTCCTGCTCTTCATGCATCCGCTGGGCTTTACCCAGGGCGACAGGCTCACTCGGTACTACCTCAACAACGTGATCGGCAATCCGCTTGAATCGACCATCGCGCTCAGCCACCTGATCTTCGGCGGTGTCCTTGAAGCCTACCCCGGACTGCGGCTGTGCGTCGCGCATGGCGGCGGGTACTTGCCTGCCTACAAGGGGCGCATGGACCATGCATTTCGTGCACGTGAGGATTGCAGGGAGCATATCTCCCGCGAACCCTCTTCCTATCTGTCACAGGTCTGGTTCGACAGCCTCGTCTTCGACAAGGCCCAGCTTGCCCATCTCGTCGAGGTTTTCGGACCCGAGAAGATCTGCATGGGCAGTGACTATCCGTTCGACATGGCGGAACCCGACCCGGTCGGTTTCCTGGCCGATCTGAACGAGGAGCACCGCGCTGCGGTGCTGGGCGGAAATGCAGCTCGCCTGCTCCGGCTCACGCCGGACACTGGCGCATGAACACTATCGAGGTTCCCTATGTACCCCTTCACCACGCCAAACTCCCTTGTTCGCAACCGCTGGTACATTGCGGCCTTCTCCAGCGAGATCGGGCGCGAACCGATCGAGCGCCGCTTGCTGGGCTTGCCGGTGGCGCTGTATCGCAGGCAATCCGGCGAGCCGGTCGCCATGTACGGCCTTTGCCCCCATCGCTACTATCCCCTTGCCAAAGGCAAGGTTCAGGGCGACTCGCTGGTCTGCGGCTATCATGGCTTTGTGTTTGAAGCCGATGGCAAGTGCAGCAAGGTGCCCTCGCAAGGGACCGCAGCCGGCTTTTGCCAGCCGACATACCCGATCGTCGAGCGTGGTCCCCTGTGCTGGATCTGGATGGGCGACCCCCAGTTGCAGGACCCGGCGAACATCCCGCCCTACGAGGATTTCGGATTGGACCAGCCCGGCTGGCACTACAGCTCGCCCAGCTATTTCCATCTCAACGGCCGCTATCAGCTGCTTGTCGACAACCTGATGGACCTTACGCACCTGCCCTACATCCACCATCATGTCGATGGGGGCGATTCCATGAAAGCACCGGAAATCCGTGAGGAAAAAAGAGCCCGCAGTCTCCGGATCGTCAGGAGCGGAAAGGTTCCCTTCAGTCAGTTTCACGAAGCCGTGTTCGGCCCGGACGCCCGATTCGAAGGCCTCTCCGACTTCGAAACGCTCTGCGACTTCTACGGACCGGAATTCATCCGCACCAGCCTCCCGATTACCCGTTCGCTCGACAGCGGTGCACCGATCCATCCCGATCTTGGCACCCTTTCCATCCTGCACGGCATAACGCCGGAAACGGAGAACTCGACGCACTACTTCGGCTTCGCCACACGCAACTTCCGGCTCGCGCATGAAGACCTCGACAGGGCCTGGCTTGAGGCCGACAGCCGGATAAGGCAGCAGGATGTCGATGCTATAAATGCGGTCGAGCTGCGGCTTGATGAGGGTGTCAAACGCCAGCGTGAACTGCTTGTTCGCTCTGATGGTCCAGCCGTCAAAGTCCGGCGTGAGATCCAGCATTTGCTGAACCAGGAAAGCTGAGCTGCGCCGCTCTGACCCTGCCGGAGGCCTTGCCGCCGCAGAGGAAGGACGCCCCATCCCCGGCGGGGCATGGGGAGGCGATGGGGCCCAAGATGCGGTGCCGGACGCGGTGCGAGGGCTTTGACACTGCCCGCCGGGGGTTGACGGGGACTGGCCTGGTCAGATTCACCCCGAAGGGCTGTTGCCGTTCAAGCTCGCGCAGAAGCACCTGCCGCCTTGAGGTCAGCCACGCTGCGGCGGATGCAGTCCATATAGAACTCCATATCGGGCAAGATCTCGCGGCAGGACGTCACAGCCACGGTCGATTCGAAATCAAAACCCGTGATCGAGTGCAGAACGCCGCATCCTTCCAGAAGCGGCCCGAAGGCAAAGGTCGTCAAAGCTTTGCCGCCCGCGAAGTAATGGCCCCCTTTGGGTGGCGGCGCATTGGAGACGATCACGTTTGCGGGCGAGGGCATGGCCAGATTGAAGCGTTCGGGAAGTGTCGCGACAACCTTCGCCATCTGTGATCGGACGAAGTATGGCTGCAGGCCCAGAAGGTTTTCGACGAAGCTGGTCCCGAGATCTTTTGCAAGGTCCTTCGCCGCAGCCGAACTTCGGGAAATTGCTGCCAATCGTTCGATGGGATCTGCAATGTCGGTTGCGAGGGTGACCCTCATCCCTGAAAGATAGTTGCCGCCATCCAGTGGATGCCCTTCCCGGACGCTGATCGGACAAAGGGACATCAGTGGTCGTTCCGGCAGGCTGTCATGGGCAAGAAGGTAATGGCGCAACCCGCCGGCCACTATGGCGAGCCAAAGGTCGTTGACCTTGGGCTTGCCCAGGGCATTTCGCATGTCGCGCAGTTCGTCCATCGGAACGGCGACGAAATCGCACACGCGATTGGCCGTGACCTTGGCAGAGAGGCGGGTCGCCGGTGCCAGCAGCGCATTGCCGGCAGCAGTGTCCTCCTCCGGAACCGTCGGCGAGGCCATCTTGCGGCCGGCGGCAGTCGATACAAGCTGACCGACGCTGTTCAGTCCCTTGATGGTTGCCATCCACTGATCCAGCCCGGCCTGCATCGGCAAGGTCAGCCAGTCGCTCGTTGTATCATCGCTCGAGATTTGGCCTTCCCGTGGAGCCGGATCGACCTTCTGGTCGGGATGGTCCTGCATGAACTCCCACAGGATGGCACCAACCGAACCGCCATCGAACACCGAATGGTGGAACTTGGTCAGGATTGCGTAAGCTCCGGGAGGAATTCCAGGTTCTTCGTCAAGCCCCTCGATGACGTAGAGCTCCCAGGGCGGGCGGGCCATATCGACCGAGCTGCTGATCAGGCGCGATACAAGGTTCTTCAGCTGCTCCAGATTGCCCGGTTTGGACAGGGCCAGCCTGCGAACATGAAATGCAAGATCGAAGTCTTCATCTTGAACGAGCAACGGCTCTGCAAGCCCCGTGCGGGACCTGACCAGCTTTTGGCGCAACAGGGGGACGCGATGAAGCCGCTGCTCGATGTAATCGAAGACCTGATCCGGCTGCCGCGCATTCGGGCCGCCCGACCGCGGATCAATGAGAAACACACCGCCCAGGGTCATCGGTGTCTGCGGCGTTTCCATATCGAGCCAAAGCGTATCGGTTGCCGACATCCTGGTCATTGCGGTCTTCTCCGTCATGTATTCCACCTGCCGCAGCAGGCCCATCGCAGCGGATCAAAGAAAAGGTTACCCGAAGGTCTGTCTGCTTCGGTTTTCGGTCCATAAGCGCCGGGAGCGCCTCTGATGGTCCGAGACAACTCCGTCCAAGCCTCGTCAGGCTTTCTCAGACTTCCATCAATACGGCGCCGGGTCGCGCCCTTCGCCCGGACTTGGTGGCGACAGCGGGTGTGTCCGCAGGCAGGTTCCGCAAGACGATTTCGGTTGTGCTTTGAATATGCTCCGAAATCAGCATCGATGCTTTCGCCTCATCCCTGTCCAGGACCGCGTCCATCAGGATGCGGTGGTCATCCTGCGTGCGCTGGTGCTCGTTGCCGCGGCTCATCACGGCGAGCGCTTGATACCGAAGGGCCTGATCGAACAGCACGCCCCGGAAATAGAGCAGCCATGGGGATCCGCAGGCGGAGACCAGAGCATCATGGAACTGGCGATGCTTTTCGCCAAAATCCGCCAGAATCTCCGGTGTCGGCGCTGTCGAGATACGACCTGCCCGCGATAGCAGGTGGAAGCTCGACACGATGCCCGCCTCCCAGGCGTCGTCGCCATTGCGGATCGACTCGGCAATCGCCCGAGCCTCGAACTCAATCCGCCACTTGGTAATGTCGATGAGATCGGTGGCTGAGACCGGGGCCACGAAGAATCCCCGCCCTGCCTCGGTTCGCACCAGGCCATCGGATACCAGGTGTGACAATGCCTCGCGCAGGGTTCCCACCCCGGCACCGTATGTCTTGCGCAGGGCATCGAACCGGAGCCGGTCAAAGGGCTTGAGCTGGCAGGTCACGATGTCGTTGCGCAGGCGCCGGTAGACTTCGAAACTGGCCGCATCCTGCCGCGCAATGTCCTGTGGTGCCGTGGTGTTATAGGCTTGCATGGCGGTACCTGTCTCCATTGGCGCGGCGCGAAACGCGAACTGACCGCACCTCTCTCCCCTTAGGTATGGCAAACATGCCGCATGGGTGCAAGATTTTCGAGAGATGTCGGATTTTCGAGAAAAACGCCGATATGCTTGAGGGGGCTGCATTTGACCGTTTCCCGCGGGAAATCTCGCCACGGCGTGCTCTTGGGTCCCTTCGCCTCGGATGGATTCGCCCATTTTCCAACTGGCAATCCTTGCGCAAGGGATTTTTGTCGAATTTTTGCAAAAAATCTATGAAGCTTGAAGTTTCGAAAATATAGCTTATGCAGAATGCGTGGTCTGGCGCTTCAGCTGCGGCGCCACGGCTGGGACAGCAAGCTAGGGTGAGGAAAGCCTGACAATGAAACTGATTGCCTTCCGCAAGGGTGGTGAGATCCGACTTGGGTCGGTTGACGGCGATGCCGTCGTGGACCTGACCGGACGCGGGGCACCTGCCACTCTCGACGAGGTCCTCGCTGGTGGACCCGCGGCAGTCGCTGCACTGGCCGACCTTGCGGCTGGTGCCAAGGCAGACCTTGCGCTTTCCGAGATAGAGGAATGGCTGCCGCCCGTGCTGAACCCGGGCAAGGCAATCGCAGTGGGCCTCAACTACGTGGAGCATGCGGCCGAGGGGCATCAGGAAGTGCCGACCTATCCCGTTCTGTTCACGCGTTACCCGTCCTCGTGGGTCGGGCATGGGCAGGATCTGGTTCACCCGAAAGTGTCCCGCGCCTTCGACTACGAGGGCGAGATGGTTGTCATCATCGGCAAGAGCGGGCGGCATATCGCCCGCGAACATGCGCTCGACCATGTCGCCGGCTACTCGATCTTCAACGAGGGGTCGGTCCGCGACTTCCAGATGCGCACGCATCAGTGGACCATCGGCAAGAACTTCGATCGCACCGGCAGCTTCGGGCCGTGGATGGTGACGGCGGATGAACTGCCGGCGGGCGCTTCGGGCCTGCAATTGCGCACCGTCCTGAACGGTCGGGTCATGCAGGACGCGAACACCCGCGACATGATCTTCGACGTTGCCACGCTGGTCGCCACTTGTTCGGAAGCGTTCGAGCTCAATCCGGGCGACATCATCATTTCCGGCACGCCGTCGGGTGTCGGCGGGGCGCACAAGCCGCCGGTGTTCCTGCAACCGGGCGACACTTGCGAGGTTTCGATCGAAGGAATCGGGACCCTCTCCAACCAGGTTGTGGCGGAGTAATCCCCGTGGCGGACGCGTACTTCAGGCTCGAGCAGTCTGGATCGGTTGCGCATCTGATCTGCAATCGCCCCGAGAAGGCGAATTGCATGAATGCGGCCTTCTGGACGGAATTGCCCACGATCGTGCGCGCGCTGGATCGCGATCCATCGGTCAGGGTCCTGATCCTGAGCGGCGAGGGTCGGCACTTCTGCGCCGGGATGGACCTTGCCGCCTTCGATTTCATCGCGGAACTCGATGATGCGGATCCGGCGCGGGCGGCCTTTGCCTTGCGCAACGAGATATTGCGGCTGCAGGATGCGTTCAACGCGCTCGAGCAGGCACGCTTTCCGGTCATCGCGGCAATCCATGGCCTGTGCATCGGCGGCGCGATCGACATGATCGCGGCCTGCGACATGAGATTGTGCTCGCAGGACAGCCAGTTCAGTATCGAGGAGATCAACGTCGGCATGGCCGCCGACGTCGGCACCCTGCAGCGTCTCCCGAAGCTCATGCCGCCGGGCATCGTCAAGGAACTGGCTTACACCGGTCGCCGTTTTGGAGCGGATGAGGCCAAGGCCTGGGGCTTTGTGAACGCGGTGCATGCCGACCGCGAGGCAACGCTGGCCGCCGCGCATGATCTCGCGCAACAGATCGCCGGGAAGTCGCCTGTCGCCGTGGCTGGCATCAAGTTCGCGATCGACTATGCCCGTGATCACAGTGTGGCCGATGCGCTAGGTCAGATCGCCACCTGGAATGGCGGCATGCTGCGGCCTGCCGATGTTGTCGGAACCCTTGCGGCGAGGCGCCAGAGCATCGTTCCGGAATATCAGGATCTCCCCGAGATCCGCGAGGGGGAACCCCCTCGGCTCCCGCCAAGGCGGGGCAAGTGATGGGCGAGCATCTTCCCCGGATTGCGCAGAGCCGCTCGTTCGAAGGCAAGCCTCCCTTTCGGCCCGTGCCCTTTGCGCCTGTCGATATTGCGGTCGAGCAGCGGGGGGATGGCAGCATTGTCATGCGCTCGCGGCTTGAACCCACGCTGCGCCATGGTGCGCTGCCCCTCTATATGGCGCAGCACGCGGCAAGTCAGCCCGAGAGGATCTGGCTTGCGCAGCGGACGCCGGGGGGAGGGGATTGGCGGACGATCAGCTTCGGGGAAGCTGCCCGACGGATCGACGGGCTGACCCAGTCGCTGCTCGATCTGGATCGTCCGGAGGGGACGCCATTGGCAGTTCTCAGTGGCAACTCGATCGAGCATGCCCTGATCATGCTGGCCGCGATGCAGGCCCATATGCCGGTCGTCCCGATCTCGGCTGCCTATTCGCTGATGAGCACCGACCATGCCAAGCTGCGCGAAGTGCTGGGCACCGCATCGCCTGGCGTTGTGTTCGTCCAGGACGGTGCGCAGTTCGGACCGGCCCTGCGGGCCATTCCCGAAGGCATTGCGGTCATCGCGGCGGATCATGTCCAGCCCGGGCAACTTGACCTTCGGACGCTTTGCGAGCGCGATCCGGTGACGGACATGGCTTCGCGGCGTGCAGCGATCAAGCCTGATGCGGCGGCGAAGATCATGTTCACCTCGGGTTCCACCGGGGCTCCGAAAGGCGTTCGCCTGACGCATGAGGCGCTTGTGCTCGTCGCGGAATCGAACCTTCTGACGACAGGCAAGATCAACGACAGCCGCCGCGTGCGGCTTGACTGGGCCCCCTGGAGCCATGTGTTCGGGGCCACCACGCTCAGTCTGTCCATCGTTGAGGGTGGCACGTTCTATCTCGATGGGGGCCGGCCAGTGCCCGGCCTGTTCGACGAGACTGTCCGCAACCTCGCGGAAGTTCAGCCGGACCTGTTCATGAACGTCCCTGCCGCCATTGCGATGCTGGTCGAGGCACTGGAGAAGGACGGCGCGACCGCAGCACGGGTTCTCGAACGATTGACCGCGCTGGGCTACGGCGGTGCCGCGCTCGGCGAGGATACCGTTCGCAGGTTTCAGGCGCTTGCGGTCCGGCACACCGGTCACCGCATTACCATCACCTGCGGCTATGGCACGACCGAGACCGGACCGGGCGGGGGCTTTGTCTACTGGCTCACCGAGGCGACCGGGACTCTCGGGCTGCCGCATCCCGGTTTTGCGCTCAAGCTTGTCCCTCTGGGCGATGAGCGGTTCGAGGTCCGCGTCGGCAGCCGCGCCGTGACCCCGGGTTATGTCGGCAGGCCGGATCTGATCGCCGAGATGTTCGATGACGACGGATTCTACAGAACGGGCGACTGCGTGGTCCTTGCCGAGTCCGGCCAGCCGCTGTCCGGACTGGTCTTTGCCGGGCGGCTGAATGAAGAGTTCAAGCTGCAGAACGGCACGTTTGTGCGGGTCGGTGCCTTGCGGGCCGCAGTTCTCGAGGCAGCGGCGCCGTTGCTCAAGGACGTGGTGATCTGCGGCGAAAACCAGGCCGAGCTGGCAATCCTTGCCTGGCCTTCGGCCGATGCCGCCGCTGCGCTCGATCAGGACGAACTCGTGCGCGAAGTCACGGCACGGCTTCGTACCCACAACCGCGGCGCTTCAGCGACATCGCGGATCACCCGGTTTCGCCTGCTGGTGACGCCGCCTTCGATCGATACCGGCGAGGTCACCGACAAGGGCTCGATCAACCAGCGGGCGGTCCAGCGGTGTCGTCCGCAGGATGTCGCCGCGCTTTTTGGCGAGATCGTGCCTCCAGATACGCACCTGGTTGCAAGTTAGCCAAAATTTCGAAACTTTCGCATTATTCAAAAATCATTGCCATGTTCTAGAATGTAAGATAGTGGAACGCGAGCTAACCGCGTTTCCGTGCCGAGAATCGGGAAAGGCCAGATATGGCCGGGGAGGAAAAAGAAATGTCTCAAAGGTCATCGCAAACCGCAGGTGTAACTGAACCGAAGGCCGTGCTTCGCAGGATGCGGCTTGCCAGCGCACTGGCTTCGACTGCCGCGCTGCTTTGTCTGCCAGGCACTGCATTTGCCCAGAATGCCGATGCTCAGACCGCGCAAACGGCCGAGGCCGAGAATTCCGGGATCGAAGCGATCGTCGTGACCGCGCAGCGCCGCGCACAGAATCTGCAGGATGTTCCGATTGCAATAACGGCGCTCAGCAGCGAAACCATTGCGCGTGGCGACATCAATGCGCTCGACAAGCTTGGTGGCCAGGTTCCCGGGCTCAAGGTTGCGATCGGTGCAGACCGAACCAACATCGCCATCCGCGGCATCGGTTCAAACATCACCAACATCGCCGCTGAGGGCGGCGTCGCGCTCAATGTCGACGGCGTCTACATGACACGCACGACGCTGACCGGGGCGACATACAGCGACCTTGCGCAGATCGAAGTGCTGCGCGGTCCCCAGGGCACCCTCTATGGTCGCAACGCCACCGGTGGTGCGGTCAACATCACGACGAAGAACCCCGATGGGGCCTTTGGCGGGACGCTCTCGGCCCTCGTGGGCAATGCCGGTCGTTTCCGTGTTCGCGGCGCGATCGGTGTGCCGCTCGACGGCGACAAGCTCAGTGTCCGGATCAGCGGCGACTACGAAAGGCTTAGCGGTTATCGCAACAACCTGACGCTCAACGAGAAGGCCGATCCTGAAAATCACCGCTCCGGCCGGATCGCATTGCGATGGGCCCCGATTGAGGATCTCGAGGTGATCCTGCGGGCGAGCATTTCCGGCGACGAAGTTGCCAACATCATCCAGTTCGGCGCGTCGGTCCCGGGACCCTTCAACCCGATCCGCCAGGGCGGGCAGACATCGGTTGACCCCCGCAACATCCGCAATGATTCGCGCAGCCGTCTCAACTTCAGGGACGAGGTCTACAGCGCGACCATCAGCTATGATCTGGGCGGCGTCACGGTCAAGTCGGTCACGGCATACCAGCGGCATCGCTTCGACCAGCAAGCGGATGTCGACGGTACGTCGCTCAACTATGCCACCGTCGATTTCAACGAGCGGTCGCCGGCTGTCACCCAGGAGGTCACGCTTGCCGGCAACAGCCGCAAGTTCAACTGGGTCGTCGGCGGCTGGTATCTGGATGACGATGCCAGGGCCATCATGCGGTTCCAGCTCCCCGGCATCCGGCGGCCTCCCTTTGCGTTTGACTACACGCAGAAGACCAAGGCCTTCGCATTCTTCGGGCAGGCAACCTACAGCATCACCGACACCCTGCGGGTCACCGGCGGTCTGCGGTACAGCGATGAAACCAAGACGCTCTTCCAGGTGCTGCCCGGGCCGCCGGGAGCGCCCGGCTGCCCGTCGGCGCGGAACAAGTACAACGATCTTTCGCCAAAGTTCGGAATCGATTTCGACGTAGCCAAGAACGTGCTGCTCTATGCCTCGGCCACCAAGGGCTTCAAGGCTGGCGGCGGCAACGTCTCGGTCTGCGGAAACATCTACGATCCCGAAGACCTGTGGGCTTATGAAGCCGGGATCAAGAGCCAGTGGCTCGACAATCGCCTGCGCGTCAACGTGAACGGCTACTACTATGATTACACCGGTTATCAGGCGAGCCAGCTTGTCAACAATCCGGCGCCGACCGCCATCATCACCAACGCGGCCAATGCGACGGTGAAAGGCGTCGAAGGCGAGCTTCAGTTCGAACCGATCCGCGGGCTGACGTTCAACGTCAATGCTGCCTGGGCAGACTCGAAGTTCGGCAACTTCGTCACCACGGCGCAGTTCGGCGGTCCTCCGGTCGCGGTTACCGGAAACCGTCTTGCGCTGACGCCGGAGTTCAGCGGCAACCTCGCGCTGCAGTATGAGCGGTCCTTGGGGAGCTCGGGCGTCATCACCGCTCGCTTCGAGCACAACTGGAGCAGCTCGTTCTTCTTCGACCCCTACAACAATCCGCTGACCGGCCAGGGTGCCTATGGCATCAGCAATGCCCGGCTCAGCTACGAGTTCGAAGAGGGTGCCTTGAAGGGCTTCATCCTGAGCGCATTCGTCAACAACATCCAGGACAAGGATATCCTGAACCGTGCCGACGGGTCGGGTATCTTCGGGGGTACGCGCCTGAGCTATGACCGTCCCCGCACGTTCGGAGCCGAGGTCCGCTTCAAGTTCTGAGCCCGGCCGGGCCGCTGATCCACAATCGCAAAGCTCTCCGGATCTTCCGGGGAGCTTTGCTTTTGCTGCCCTTTACCTGCGCGCTCAAGCCGGAATGGCGTTCAGCCGAAGGTCCGCCGCGCGATAAGACCTCTCTGTACCACGGTCAGGACGCAGAGCGAGGCATAGGCCATGGCCATCAGCGCGAAATGCGCCGGCCAGATGCACATCCCCACGAATACCGCGATCGTCTCCGTACCTTCCGCAAGGCCCGTCGAATAGAAGAAGCTCTTGGTGCCATGCGCTGACGTTTCGATCCCGCGCTTTGCCGCGATCACGGCAAATGCAAGGAAGCTCGTGCCGGTCAGCGCGAAGCTCGCCACAAGCAGGAGGGCGGCCACCGCATTTCCGCTGGCCGCCAGGCCGAAACCCGTCGGGACCGCCACATAGAAAGCGAAGTCTGCAACGATATCGAGGAATCCGCCGAAGTCGGTCGGGCCTCTGGTCCGGGCTACCGCACCGTCCAGTCCGTCGAGCAGACGGTTGACCACTATGCAAGCGAGGCCGATGCCATAGGCTTCTTGCGCGATTGCGAAACCGGCGGCGAAAGCTGGCACCAGCCCGGCGAGGGTCAGCATGTCAGCCCCGATACCCCGCGCCGAAAGCCACCGTCCGGCGGCATTGAGCGGCGGATCGATCAGCGGCCGCAAGCGCGCATCAAACATGGCGAGATATCCTTTGCTAGACGGGCGTGACGATGCCGATGACAGCCGCGCCCATTGCGGAAGCCAGGTTGCCCGCGACCCAGCTCTTCATGCCGAGCGAGACCGCATCGTCGCGTCGATCGGGGGCGAGGGTCGATATGGTCGAGACGAGCAGGCCGACACTGGCCAGATTGGCCACGTTGCACAGCGCATAAGTGACGATCACTGTGCTTCGCGCAGAAAGTATGCCGGCGGGGAGTGCGGCAAACTCCAGATAGGCGACGTACTCGTTGAGAATGGCCTTCGTTCCCATCAGCGAACCGGCAGTTCCAGCTTCCTGCCAGGGCACGCCCAAGGTCCACATCAAAGGCGAGAACAGCCAGCCGAATGTGCGCCGGACGGTGACAGGCGCACCGCCGAACTGGGGCAGGATGCCGGCAAGGATCTGGTCGGCAAGATTGACCAGCGCGAAGATCACGATGATGATGCCGATCACGGCCAGCACAAGCTGGACGCCCTCCATTGTTCCCTTGATGATCGCATCCATCGTGCTGGTATAGCTGACGTCGGCCCTGGGCTCTTCGGGCTCTATGCTCCCGGCGCCGGGTACCATGATCCGTGCGATCAGGATCGATGCCGGGAGCGACAGAAACGATGCGACGATCATGTGGCCAACGGCGTCGGGCAATTGCTTCGCCAGCGTGGTTGCATAGAGAACCAGCAGAGCGCCCGATATGTTCGCCATCGACAGGACCATGACCGCGAACAGATCCGACCGTGACATCGTCGCAAACCAGGTGCGGACCACCAGCGGGGCCTCGACGACGCCGAGAAAGACGTTCGCCCCCGCATTGAGCCCGACAACCCCGGTAACCCCGAGTGTCTTGCGAAGAAGAAACGACAGGCCGTCGACCAGAATGCGCAGCACGCCCCAATGCCAGAGCAAAGCGGTCAGCGCGGAAAAGACGATGATCAGCGGCAGGATGCGAAAGGCGATGACGACAGGTGGCGCGGATCCAGGCTGGAGAACGAAGGGGCTCTCTGCTCCTCCGAGAAACCCGAACATGTAGCTGGACCCCGCCAGTGTGGCGCGCTCGATCGCCTCGACCCCGTGATTGATCCCGCCGACGAGGCTCCAGATGGCAGGAACCCGCACGACTGCCAGTGCCATGACAAACTGCATGGCGATTGCGCCAATCGTCCAGCGCCAGCCGGGAAGGGTCTTCCGGTCATCGGAGAAGGCCCACGCAAGCAACAGGATCAGGGCCAATCCGGTCAGACCCTGGATCTGCTGAAGGATGGCCATGCGCCGCTTCGTCCTTGCTCTAGAATTTCACGGCTGCGCCGAACTGGAACTGTCTGGGCGGGCCCGCATTGCGTTGCACGAAGGGTGCGCCGCCGCCGAACTGTACCTGATTAGAGGTCGTTGCGGCATTGGCAAAGCCGGACTTGTTGTTGGCATTGAACAGGTTGAAGACATCGGCACTCAGCTCCAGACCGCCAAGACCGGGGACTGCGTAGCGGATTCCGAGATCGACTGTTGCGGACCACGGCAGCCTGCCGGAGTTGCGTGTCTCGCCGGGCTGGCGATCGGAGTTGCCGACATAGTTCTCGCCAAACGAAGCGCCATCGCCGTTGAGATCCTGAGTGCCGAAGATGCGCGCATCGGGGACAAGATTGACCGGCTGGCCCGACTGGAAGAGCCCCGCCATGCTGAGCGAGAGGCCTTTGGCGGGGTAAAGGTAGCCGACCGCCGAAATCACGTGCCGACGATCATTGGCCGAGGGCCCCCACTCGGTCGAAAACTCGTTCGAATTGGCAGCGCGGAAGTTGATGTCATCGGTATCGTTGCGCAGGCTGGATATCGTCCACGAGAGGCGGAATGCATAGGCGTCGCTGCCGCGGGCCTTGTCGAACCGGAGTATCAGCGCCTTGTATTCCGCCTGCCCGGCCGTCTCCGAAACGGTGATCTGCCGCGCGCCGCCCGGGACGAGAGGGACGGGTCTCGTGGCATCGGCATCAGCCTGGCTTCTGACCAGACCGAGCGAGCGGGCAAGGGCAAGACGCGATGCGTTGTCTGGCTGCCCGCGCAGCAAGGCAATGTTCGCCTCGGTCAGATTGGCGAGGTTCGGCGTGAAGGGGGCAGGGGCATTCAGATCGCGCAGGCGGACCAGATCATGCGACCGGCTGTAGATCGCATCCAGCGAGAGCGTGATCGTGTCGTTCAGCTGGAATTGGTAGCCGCCACTGAGCTGCAGGCTCCAGGGATTGCGGTACCCTGCCGGGCTGAGAATGCGCGCTTCGCCGAGAGTGGCGCTGTCGCGCAAGGTCTGTACCTGTGCTGGCGGCGGACACTGGCTGACGGTGCCGCACGGTGGTGAAACGCCGAGATTGCCATTGAATGTCAGGCTGTCGAGACGGGCGCTGCGCGCAATGAGGCCGAGCGACTGCAACTGCCCGAGCTGTGCGAGAAAGCCGGGTGAAGTGGTATTGCGCTGCAAGGCATCCGAAATGACCGCATACGACAGCTTTCCGTAGAACAGGCCAGCCCCGAAGCGCAGCGTCGAGCGGGCGTCGGGCCGATAGTTGAGTGACAGGCGGGGGGCGAAATTGTCGTAGTCGCCGCCCTTTTTGCCGCCGTTTCTGGCCACCATCGCGGTCAGGCTGTCATAGTCCCAGCGCAGGCCCAACGTGGCAGTCAGCCGCGGGGTCAACTGCCATTCATCCTCGAGATACAGCGCGACCTGGGTCTGGCCGGTGCCAAAGGCGGCTGGTCGCAGCTCCACGGTGTAGTTTGCCACAGCCGGGTTGAGCGCCAGCACGTCCGCTGCCCGCAGCGACAATCCGCGCCCGGACAGGCTTGCAAGCTGCGACGCGGTCAGGTCGACCGTATAGTTGCCATCCGGATTGCCACCGCCAAGCAGGGCGAAGTCGGAATGGATCAGATCCATGCCCAGCCGCAGGCGGTGTTTGCCCAGCGCACGCTGGAGGCGATGCGTGGTTTGCCAGGTTCTTTCGGTCTCGTCGAACACATAGCCGGGATGCCCGACCACGGCCACGGCAAGTCCGCTTGGATCGCGGATGACGACCTGCGGGCCGTTCGGCCCCTTGGGGCGCCCATAATCCCAGCGAAATCGGCTGAACTGCAGGGCGCCGTCATAGCTCCAGTCCTCGCCCGAATAACTGACGGAAGCCGCAAGCAGGGTGGAGATGCGCCGCTGGTCCGATCCAGCGGACGGAAACGTCACGTTTCCGCCGCCGAGACCACCACCGGGGCGGTCGATCGTCACGTCGCCGAAGCTCGCCCGCAAGGCTAGTGACCAGTCCTCGGCAAGACGATGGTCGAGCCGTACCGAGCCCAGAAGGAAGCGATTTCTGCCCGTAACCGGGGCGATCACGCCCAAGGCCGGTGCATCGACCAGTTGTACGTTGCGATCCTGCGTGAATTCGAGATTGGCATAGAAAAACGTGCGATCCCGCGCCAGCGGGCCGCTCACGCTCCCACCTGCCTGATACCGTTCGAAGCTTTCGCCGACGGGGTTCCCGGAAAGATCGCGGCGCGGGAAGGGGGAGGGGGCGTCAAGGGGCCGTCCGGGCCTGACCTGGGCATAGACCTCGCCGTGGTAATCGTTCGTCCCCGAGGGCGAGGTGTAATTGACGACCCCGTTCGCCGTGCGGCCGAAGGCTGCCGAATAGGAATTGGCGAGAACCGTGACGTCCTTGGTGAACCCGAGCGGTACGGGAAACTTGAGTCCGCCGAGGAAGTTCTCGTTGTTGTCGAGACCGTCGAGCAGGTAGTTCGTATCCAGCCCGTTGGAACCGTTGATCGAGATCGCCGGAGCCTCCGGAAAGAACCCGGTCGACGGCACCACGTTAGGCAAGCGGACGAGGGCCGCCTGCACATCGCGTCCCTCGATCGGCAGCGCGGCAAGCTCTGCGCGGCCGAGCGAGGCGGAAACCTCGGCATTGACGGTGTTGAGCCGGGTGACACTGCGCCCGCCGCGGACCGTGATTGCGCTATCCTTCGCTGTTGACAGGCGAAGCGTCACGCCGCTCGTGAAGTTGGCTCGCAGGATGACGGTGGCACCCTCGCCGCTCGGCTGGCCGTCCGCCTTCAGAGCGACAATCCGGTAGAGGCCGGCCGTCGTCAGTCCCTCGACCCGCACGATTCCTTGCTGGTCCGCGTGCTGAACCCGGACAAAGCCGGTATCCGTGTTCTCGATCCGGATCGACACGTCGCTGACCGGCTCGCCCGTGGCGGCATCGAGCAAGGCGATCTTGAGCCCGGCTTGCTGCGCAAAGGCCGTTTCGGCGCAAGGCAGCATCAGGCCGAGGCTGGCGGCAGAAAATATGCGTGCGAAGCGCAACGGTTTGTCTCCAGTTGGACGGAAAGCGCGGATCGGGAAGTTCAGCGCCGGCGCCACGCGTGATAGCGCTCGACCAGTTTGAGCAGACCTTGCGGTGCATGGCTGCGCTTCCATTCTCCGGCTGCATACTTGTTGGCTTCGGCCATGGTCGGATAGGTGTGGATCGTGCCCAGAATCTTGTTGAGGCCCAGCCCGTGCTTCATCGCCAGCACATATTCGGCAAGAAGTTCTCCCGAGTGCTGGCCGACGATGGTGACACCGAGGATCCGGTCTTTGCCTGGCTGGGTGAGCACTTTGACGAAGCCGGTCGTCGCACTTTCGGCAATTGCACGGTCGAGGTCGTGCAAGGAATAGATTGTCGTCTCGAAGGCAATGCCTTTTTCCCGGGCTTCCCGCTCATTCAAACCCACGCGCGAAACCTCGGGATCGATGAACGTGGTCGCCGGGATTACGCGATAATCTGCCTTGAACTTGCGGAACTGGCCGAAGAGGGCATTGACGCTGGCGTACCAGGCCTGATGTGCCGCGACATGCGTGAACTGGAAGGGGCCCGCAACATCTCCGGCGGCAAAGATATTGGGGAACACCGTTGCGAGATAGGCGTCGGTAACGATCGTCCCATCCGTCGTTATGCCCAGGTCTTCGAGGCCATAGCCTGAAAGCCGCGCCTTGCGCCCCACTGCAACGATCAGGGCATCACAGCCAAGCTCTGTGCGCTGCCCCGCCGCTTCAACGATCACCCTGCAACCCTCGCCGGTTCGCTCGATCTCGAGCGCGCGATGGCCGGTGAGCACGGTGACGCCGGATGCCATCAGGCCCGCTTTCGCCGCATCCGACACGTCCTCGTCTTCGCGCGGAAGAATGCGCGGACCTTGTTCCACTTGCGTGACCTCGGCGCCAAGGCGGGCCATGGCCTGCGACAGTTCCGTGCCGATCGGACCGCCGCCAAGCACGACAATCCGCCGGGGAATGCTGCCAAGCGTTTCGAGATGTTCCCAAAGCGTGTCGCTGGTCAGGTAGCCGCTCTGCGCCAGTCCGGGCAGGTCCGGTACGATCGGCGACGCGCCTGCCGCGATCACGATCGAACGCGTGGTCAGGCGCGATATCTTGCCGTCGTCCCCGGTGATCTCGACCGTCCAGGGATCGATGATCCGACCATATCCCTGCACGACGTCGACACCGAGTCCAGTATACCGTTCGACGCTGTCATGGGGCTCAATGGCGGTGATGATCTGACGAACACGCGCCATCACCTTGCGGAAATCGATTGTCGGTTCGACCGGCTGCAGCCCGAACCGTTCAGCCTGTCGCATCTCGTGTGCAGCAGCAGCGCTGCGGATCAGTGCCTTGGATGGCACGCAACCGTAGTTCAGGCAGTCGCCGCCCATTTTCCCCGCTTCGACCAGCGTCACCTTCGCCTTGACCGTGGCGGCAATGTACGAGGATACAAGGCCCGCGGCGCCCGCACCGATCACCACCATGTTCCGGTCAAACCGGCGAGGACGCTTCCAGCGCGCATAGATGCGGCGGCTGCGCAGCATCGCGACAAGCCAGCGCGCAACCCACGGCATGGCGGCCAGAGCCAGAAATGACCCGATGAGGGCCGGCGTGGCGATGTCCCCCAGGCTGTGGATGGCGGCAAGCTGGGTCCCCGCGTTGACAAACGCAACCGTGCCCAGCAGCATCCCTGCCTGGCTGACCCAATAGAACGTGCGCACCGGGATCGGCGTCAATCCCATCAGCAGATTGACAGCAAAGAACGGAAAGGCCGGTACAAGCCGCAATGAGAACAGATAGAATGCGCCGTCCCGGGCAATACCTTCGTTCACTGGGCGCAAGCGATCCCCGAACCGCGCCTGTATGCCGTCACGCAGCAGGTAGCGCGAGGCCAGAAATGCAAGTGTGGCCCCGATGGTCGAGGCAAACGAGACGATCACCGTTCCCAGCAGCGTCCCGAAGATGGCGCCGGCCCCAAGGGTCATCACGGCTGCTCCGGGGATGGAAAGCGCAGTGACACTCACATATACGACAAAGAAGAGCGCGATCACGGCCAAGGGATGCGAGTGCTGGAAGCTGACGAGCTGGCCCTGCTGCTGCTTGAGCGCTTCGAGCGTCAGGAACTGCCCAAGGTCCAGCAGGAACCACGTGGCGATGGCGGCAGCCATGAGCACGGCAATGACAATGCGCTTCACGTCGGATTCCTTTGATGGCGCGGACGATCCAGGTAACACCTGTCGACCCTGGGGCTTATGGAGTGCAAGGGGTTCTGCACCGCCAGAAGTCGCGTGTTTACATCCATCGCACTAAAAGATATTCGAATTACGCGCAACCTTCGAAAATTTTGCACACTGTCTTCGATGGCAGCATAACATCTTATTATAGGGGATTGGGGAATGGAAAACAGCAGGACGCGCTGGGGCTACCGTCTCTCGGGCTGGTCGAAAGGCATGACAATCGCCGCGCTGTTTTGCGGCTTCGGTGGCGTCACGGCAGCACGCTATGACCTGATCGGGAAGATTCCCGGATTTCTCGGATTGCTCGGAGGCGGGGCGCTTGCGACTCTGGCCTTGATCGCGGGGCTGGTCGCGCTGGTGCTCGCGCGAGGGATATCGCTGCCTGGGCGGGGGATGCTCATGGCTTGCCTCGTGGTCAGCGGCCTTTATTCGGGATTTCTGGTCAGTCGGGCGATGAATGCAGCAAAGGTCCCGGCCATCCATGACGTGACCACGGATCTTGCCGATCCTCCGTCATTCAGCCGCCTTCCGTTGCGGCCGGACAATCTCGCCGGAGTGGGGACGGTCGACAACTGGAAGACCATTCACGCGGCGGCTTATGGCGATCTTGCGCCGCTTGTGGTGGCGAAGCCTGTCGCCGAGGTCGTGGCCGATGCCACGCGCCTGGCACGCGAAGAAGGATGGGACATTGCCGTCAGCGATACAGCGGCCGGCCGCGTTGAAGCCACCGCCAGTGTCTCCTTCATCCGCTTCAAGGACGATGTCGTGCTCCGCATCACGCCCGAAGAAGATGGCAAACGCTCGCGCATCGACATGCGCTCGGTCAGCCGGGTCGGTGTCAGCGACATGGGCATGAACGCGAAGCGCATCAGGGCGTTTCTCGCGAGGCTGGCCAAAGCGTGACCCGCTCCCGCGGAGGCCACCCGCGATCGCGGGCGGCCTCCCTGTCATTGCGCGTGATCAGGCCTCGGCCGCTGCTTCGGCGGCTTCTTCGGCCAAAAGGCGGGCGATGGTCCGGCGAGCACGGACTGCCGCCTCGTCGCTTGGCAGGAGCAGAGGTTTGAGCTTGAGCAGGTCCGTCTCTCCGTTCATCATTTCGGCACAGAGTGCGACCATGCGACCATCCTCGTTGGCGAAGGTGCCACCGATCCCCTTGCGGAGCTTCTCGCTCACTTCTTCGGAATCGATATTGCGATTGCGCGGCATGTTCCAGAAGTAGTGCGTGCTGTTCTCATCCTGCGGCGTGAGCATGTTTGCCATCGGCGTGAACGATCCGACGGTGCGGTTCGAGCCCATCTCGGTCACGCCTGAATCCAGCAGCATGTTGCCTGGGGCTTCCCAGCGCACGTTGAAATAGTTCTCTACAATGTCGGGGGCGTCAGGCCAGAGCAAGCTGAGCAACGGCAACCTGGGGCTGTTGAGCTCATAGTGATAGTCCCAGATGACATTACCCTCTTGTTCGGTCTTGTAATGGCGCTCGAAGTTCTCGGGCAGATTCTCGCCCAGATCGAGCATCGGGTGCAGGAACTGCACATGGGTCCGGTCGAGCAGGTTGTCGGCTACCAGTTCGTAGTGCCCGTGGGTCACGTGGTGACCATAGATGACCGCTATTCCTTCGCGAGGCGCGGTCATCGAGAAGTCGGGAATGAGCGCCGGATCAGCCTTTTCCGGCTTGCCCATCCAGATGAACAGGATGCCCCAGCGCTCCTCGAGCGGATAGGTCTTGAGGCGGATCGCACGAGGTGCCTTCAAGTCGGTCGCGGTTCCCTTGTCGCCATTGGGATTGCGCACACACTGGCCTGAGGAATCGAATTCGAGCCCGTGATAGGGGCAGGAAATCGAATCGCCGATCCGCTTGCCTTCGCTGAGAGGGGCGAACCGGTGGGGGCAGACGTTCGACATCGCGACCGCTTTTCCAGCTTCGGTCCGGTAGAGCAGGACGTGCTCGCCGACCAGCTTTCGTCCGACGAATGCTCCGTCATCCAGCTCGTGCGACCAGCCCGCACAATACCATACGTTCCGCAAAAAGGGCATTTCCGATCTCCCACATGGCGAGGTCATCTTCTGGCAACGGTGACATCCCGTCTCGTTTGTTTATAAACTAGAGCACATGGGAACCCATTTGTAAATATACTCACGTGGCGCATAGGGATCGGGCAGCAGCCCGCTGAGGCTGCGGCATGTGCGAATGGCGCTGCGTGGTTTGCTTGAGGTGTACGGAATGATATCGACGCGGCACCTCGAAACCGAGGATGGTCCGGGACAGGCGTGGCCAGGCATTGCGGAAGGAACTTGCCCCGGCGCTATGGCCGACACTGCGTTTCATGAAGACCGGAAAGGTCGCCCGTCTGGTCAGAATCGCCGGAAAGCCGGGGCTGACCGTGCCGCCAAGCATGCGGCGCTGCTCGATGAAGCTGCGCGCACCCTCAACCGCCGCGGTGTCACGCACACCTCTCTGGCCAAAGTCGCGGCCGATGTCGGCGTGACGAGGGCGGCTCTCTATCACTATGTCAGCAATCAGGAGGATCTGGTCTATCAATGCTATGTGCGGACCTGTGAGCAACTGGCAGGGCTGCTTCAGACCGCATCGTCGCAGACCGGTAACCCGATCGAGGCGATCGACCATTTCATTGCCGCCGTGCTCGACGGCGCGCGTCCTGAGCTTGCGGCGCTGGCTGATCTTGCCGTTCTGGGAGGCGAGCGACGGAACATCGTGGTCGGCCTCTACCGCGGACTTCGTTCTTATCTGGCCGACATGCTCGCGCGCGGCATCGTCAGAGAACAGGTCCGGCCTTGCGATACCCGTCTGATCGCGTCTGCTATCATCGGTGTGATCTGCTGGGTGCCGCTGGTGCTCGCGTGGCAGCCGGCGATCCGTTCGTCACGTGATGCATTGCGCCGGACGTTGCAATCGCTGGTGCGCAGCGGCCTGGCTGCGGACCGTGCGGCACAGCCCCGGAGCCCGATGGTTGACCTGTCAGCCTTCATCCTGCCGCCGGGCAACGCGTTCGATGCGAGCTATCAGGCTGCTGCCCGCCGGGAGCAGTTGCTGGCGACGGCGTCTTGGCTTTTCAGCCGCAAGGGACTGGATGCGACAACCCTCGAAGAGGTAGGGCAGCAGCTCGGCGTAACCAAGAAAGCGGTCTATCACCACATGGGCAGCAAGGAGGTGCTTGCCGCCGAATGCTATCGCCGCGGTTTCCGGATCTTCCAGCATGTTGCGCGTGAAACGTCGGCTTCGTCGGACGCGCGGCTCGACAGTCTGTGCGGAAGCCTGGCCACGCTTGCGGCAGCAAGCGTGAACCGGGATCTTGCCCCTTTCGTCCCGATCACCGGCCTCGACAGCTGGCCTGACCCGGTTCGTGGCGAACTGATCGGCTACGCCGGTTCACTGGCGGAGCGTTATGGCGAGACGATCGACAAAGGCATCCGGGAGGGTTCGATCCGAGCTGTCGATGCGGCGGCCGTCATCACCCTGTTTCCCGGTTACTACGAATGGTTCCCGCGCTGGACGGAAGCGTTCGATGAGGGGGAGATCGTCCGCGCACCCCAGGAGATCGCTTCCTTCCTGCGTCTGGGGCTTGAGCCAGTCACGTGATGGTCCGCGTCTGACTCGTTGTCTGGCCGTCAGGTCCGGGGCGCGCGCCTCCTGGCATATCCCCAGCCGACAAAGGCAGCGAGCGCCATCACGACGACGTTCGTCAGGTATGCCGGAGCAGGATCGCCCCGCGTGACATGAAACACGAATGCACAGACCTGGAGCAGGAAGCAGCCGATCGCGGCAGGCACCGTCAGTTCCGGTCTGATCCGGGTCAATGCGGGAAATAGGATGCCGATACCACCCAGCGCATCGACCAGACCCGTCCCGTAGACCAGCATCGGCGAGACTTCGCCCGTCCAGGGCATGATCTTGGATAGCTGCTCGATCGGGATGCCGAACTTCATGAATGCGCCAGAGAGAAACAGCGCAGAGACGAGGACTTGCGCGAGCCACAGCCCGCCGCGCATCAGCTTTGAAGGGGAAGCGCCGCCTTCGATGGATTGAGTGGTCATCAGGAAACCTCGGGCTGGAATGAATGCAAGGTCTCGCTCAGCGGCTGCTTCAGCAGTCGTCGCGCGGCCCTGCCAGCACGATTGCATTCTTGCTTCGAAGTGATCAATAAGGCTTCACGAAACGCATCATTGCGCAGAAGTAAACAATATGGATCGCTTGACGGGCCTCAGGGCCTTCTGCCTTGTGGCTGAACATCTGCGGTTCCGGTTGGCGGCAGACCGGCTCGGCCTCTCGCCGGCGATGGTAAGCCGTCACATCCTGCACCTTGAAAGCGATCTTGGTGTGCGGCTGATCAACCGCAACAGTCGCAATGTCGCTCTGACCGACGAGGGCCGGGCCTATCATGAGCGCGTAAAGCCGCTGATCGAGGAATTGGATCATCTCGACAGTGCCATCTCAAGCCGCACCAGTGTGTTGGACGGCATACTGCGGATCAGTGCGCCGACCTGGATGTCAAATGCACGCTTCGCGCAGGTTCTGGCCGATTTCGCAGCCCTTCATGATGGTGTCCGCTTCCAGGTCGACCTCAGCGCAAGGGCCGTCAACCTGATTGACGAAGGCTATGATCTTGCGCTGCGCGTCAGCTCGCGTCTGTCACCTGGACTCATCGCCCGGCCTTTGCGGCCGATCACCTTTGGCCTCTACGGCAACCCGCATTATCTGGCGCAACATGGCACGCCCATGAGTGCAGACGATCTGGTGAAGCACAGACTGCTTGCCTACCGGGATGTTCAGGCTTCGAATTTCCTGAAGGGTGACGTCGAGGATGGAGCAAGCATCGCCCCGGAGCGCCTGATGAGTAGCGAGAACGAGGCATTGCTAACCGAAGCCGCACTGTGTGGCATGGGGCTGGTCGTACTGCCGGACTGGATTGCTGACGGCCACGTGAAGGAGGGATCGCTTGTCAGGGTGCTGGCGAGCTCGTTTCATCACGAGATGGCCTTGCAGATCGTCTATTCCAGCCGAAAGCTGCTGCATCCGAGAGTCCGGCTCTTCATAGACCATCTCGTGGCCTCTCTTGCTCACCGATCCTGAACGCGGTCGTCGCGCGGCTCAACCTCCGGGACGCAGCTGCTGCGGGTCGGTCCCATCGTCCATTGCTGTCAGCCCATGGAACAGGATGTCGAGGTAGATGGCCACGGCATTGCCGCGTCCCTGCTTGTCGGCCCAGCCGCGCACGTCGTTGGCGGCATTCAACGTCGAGATGATCAGGTTTGCCGAGATCAGAGGGTCAACGATGCGCAGCCCTCCCTCAGCCATGCCGTCCACCAGCAGGCCGGCGAGCCACATCGCGGTCCGCTGGAAGCGATCAAGCGCAACTTCGCGGGCCGCCTGCGGCATGGCTTGCAGCGCTGTGGTACGCAGCAGGGGATGTCGACCCTCGAACTGAATGTCGAGTACGGTGGCGAGAAAGCTGGCCAGCCGCACGATCTCGGCGGCGCCATCCAGTTCGCCGGCGAAATAGATCCGGTGCAGTCGTCGATAATCGCTCCTGAAGCATTCGACGATCATCTCCTCCTTGGTCGTCAGATGATGGTAGAAGCCGCCCTTGGTGACCGCGATCTCCGAGGCGATGCGATCGATCGAAGCACCGCGGTATCCTTGCGCGTTGATAAGCCTCGCTGCCGCAGCCAGAAAATCGTCCCGTATCGCCTCGCCAGCGGCTGCCATTGTTGTGGCAATGCGGTTCGGCAGCTGCTTGCCCGGCTGCAATATGCCCATGGCCAGAATGTCGATGAAGCGCCGCCGTACGCTCGCAAGATCGCCAAGCGCATAGGCGCGGAGCCATGACGTCGACCAGAACAGAGCCTCGTTCAGGACCTGCGCCTGCGCGGTCAGTCGTCGCTTGTGGAGCGGGTCGTGCGCCTCGCCGAACAGCCGCCTCACCTCGCGCAGGGCACCCAGATAGCGTGCAACGAGCGGCGTACGCACCGGCTCTTCCAAAGCGCGCATATCCGAGAGCAGGGCCAGGGGACGGCCAGTTCCGCGAGCAGCGGCAGCGTAAGTTTCAAGATGAAGATCGACGTATCTGGCCAGCCGTGCCGGGAATTGCGGTTCGGCCTGTGCCTTGCGCGCCATCTCCGCGATGCGGTCGATGGTGTCCGTGAAAACTTCGGCGGCCAGTTCTTCCTTGCGGCGAAAATAGTAGGTGATGCTGGTGGTCTTGAGCGAAAGCGCTGCCGCCACTTCCTGCAGCGTCGTACCGGCGAGACCCTTCTCGGCAAGAAGGATGGTTGCGGCATCGAGGATCCGGGCCCGCATCGCTGTGAATTTGGCGGAGGGGATTTTCGGGCCTGGCCCTTCATCTCGACCTTCAGCGCGGGATGCGTGTCTGCTGCTCATGTCGATGGCTATAGACCTGTCCCTGCGGGGGGTGAACTGGGCAGCATAACTGAATGATAAGTATGTTCTCCATGACTCCCGATATGGCTACAAGGGCGGAGAAATCTCCCGTAGATAAATGAAAATAGGAAAATATTTGCGAGAATGGCGAATCTCGTTGCATGCTTTCGGGAATTCTTAGAACATACAGTATGTTCGAATCGATGAATGATCGAAGCCCTGGTGTCGCCGGGGCGCATGAATGCGGCAGGGGTCAAAATGGTCAGGCGTGAAATCCGTGAAGGTATCCTGTGGCTTTGCATCACGAATCCACCGGTCAATGCGCTTGGCCGCGCAGTGCGGGAAGGACTGCATGCGGCGGTGGTCGAGGCGCAGTCTGATCCCGCGATCCGTGCCATTGCCATATCTGGCGCAGGCAAGATGTTCTGCGGCGGCGCGGACATCGCCGAATTCGAGGCCGACGAATTCGAGCTTCCGCCGCGCAAGGTTTTCGACGTGATCGAGAACAGCGCAAAACCCGTCGTCGCCGCGATCAATGACACCGCGCTTGGTGGCGGTCTTGAACTGGCCATGGCCTGCCATTTCCGGGTTGCGGCAGACAACCTGCAGCTCGGTCTGCCGGAGGTTTCGCTCGGTCTGTTGCCTGGCGCGGGCGGCACGCAGCGACTGCCGCGGCTGATCGGTCCTGCCGCTGCGCTCGAGATGATCGTCGGCGGCAAACCGATATCCGCGCAAACCGCGCTCGACCTCGGTCTGGTCGATCGCGTGGTCACCGAAACAGGACTTGCGGCCGCCTCGGCGAGCTTGGCACTCGCTCCTGTCGGGCTGCGCCGAACCGGCGAACTGCCGTGCACCGCAGATGAAGGACTGTTCGATCGCTTCGTTGCTGAAAAGGCACGGTCGTTCGGTCAATTGGAAGCGCCGGTGGCCTGTGTCGAAGCGGTTCAGGCCGCGACGACCTTGCCATTTGACCAAGGCTTGGACCGGGAGGAGCAACTCTTCGCCCGGCTGGTAGCAGGGACGCAGTCGCGTGCCCTTCGCCACATGTTCTTCGCCGAGCGCGAGGCACCCCGCATCGAAGGTCTGCCGGCCGGCGTCGCCACGCGCGGTGATGCCCATGTCGGTATCGTGGGCGCGGGCACGATGGGCGGCGGCATTGCGATGAACTTCCTGTCGCGCGGTTATGCGGTGACGATTGTCGAGGCTGAATCTGCAGCGCTTGCACGCGGCGTCGATCAGATCCGCCGGAACTACGCAGCCTCCGCCGCGAAGGGCAGGCTCTCTGCTGTGCAAGTCGAAGCTGCAATGGCTTTGCTCACGCCCACGCTCGAGTTGGGGGACCTGCGGGACTGCGATCTCGTAATCGAGGCAATCTACGAGAATCTTGACGCCAAGAAGGATCTGTTCGCCCGGCTCGATGCCATCGTGAAGCCGGGAGCCATGTTGGCGACCAACACATCGTTCCTGTCGGTGGACGAGATTGCGGCGGCCACCAGTCGTCCTGCCGACGTCTTCGGTCTGCACTTCTTCTCGCCGGCCAATGTCATGAAGCTGGTCGAGGTCGTCCGCGGCGCCCGCACTGCCATTGATGTTGTCGCTACCGGCATGTCGCTAGCCCGGAGTATCGGCAAGGTGCCGGTTCTCGCAGGCGTATGCCATGGTTTCATCGGCAATCGCATGCTGCTGCCGCGCCAGCGCAATGCCGAGGCGTTGCTGCTCGAAGGTGCGACGGCGCAGCAAGTCGATGCGGTCCATCTTGCTTTCGGCATGCCGATGGGGCCGTTCCAGATGGCCGATCTTGCCGGTGTGGATCTCGGCTGGCATCGCGATGCCTCGCGCGTCGAGTCCATCCCCGAGGCGCTTTGTGCCGCCGGTCGCTGGGGTCAGAAGACAGGTGGCGGGTTCTACGACTACGACGAGAAGCGCAAGGCCTCGCCATCGCCCGCCGCCGAGGAGATCATTGCCGGCTTCCGCGCACAGGCGGGCGTTTTGCCGCGGCAGGTAACCGAAGAGGAGATCCGCGTCCGCACCATGTTCACGATGGTCAACGAGGGCGCGAAGATCCTCGACGAGGGCATCGCCCAGCGTGCGTCCGACATCGATGTAGTGTGGAACTATGGCTATGGCTGGCCGCGCCATACCGGTGGCCCGATGTTCTGGGCAGATGAGCTTGGCGCTGCCCGTATCGTCGATGGTCTGCGCACATACCAGGCGTCGCTCGGCGAGGATTTCGTGCTTTCCCGACTGCTTGTCGAATGTGCCCGGAGCGGCAGGCCGCTTTCCCGATCGATCGCCAAGCAGGCAGCCTGACGCTGCATGCCCGGGCTGCCCTTCAACAAGAGGTCTCATTGATGGACTTGCGTTTCACCGCCGAGGACGAAGCCTTCCGCCAGGAAGTGCGGACGTTCCTCAAGCAGAAGCTGCCGCAGCGGCTGGCCGACAAAGTGAGGCTGGGCCAGCGCCTGACCCGCGACGACTATGTCGAATGGCACGCTATCCTGAACGCTCGGGGCTGGCTCGCCACCCACTGGCCCAAGGCCTATGGCGGCACCGGTTGGAGCGTCGTCCAGACTCACATATTCGAGCTTGAGGCTGCGCTTGCCCATGCTCCCAAGGTCATTCCCTTCGCGCTCTCCATGCTTGGCCCGGTACTGATCAAGTACGGATCCGAGGAACAGAAGGCCCATTGGCTGCCACGCATTCTCGATGGGTCTGACTGGTGGTGCCAGGGCTATTCCGAACCAGGCGCCGGTTCCGATCTTGCCAGCCTCAAGACCGCCGCCGTGCGCGTTGGCGATCACTATGTGCTCAATGGCCAGAAGATCTGGACCACCTATGCGCAGCACGCAAACATGATCTTTTGCCTGGTCAGGACCTCGAGCGAAGGCAAGAAACAGGAAGGCATTTCTTTTCTTCTCGTCGACATGACGACGCCGGGTGTCGAAGTTCGACCGATCCGGCTGCTTGATGGCGATTGCGAGGTGAACGAGGTGTTCTTCACCGATGTGCGCGTGCCGGTCGCGAACCTCGTCGGCGAAGAGAACAAGGGCTGGACTTATGCCAAGTACCTGCTGACTTTTGAACGCTCGAGCATCGCCGATGTCGGCGGCGCGATGGCCGCGCTCGCTGAACTTCGCCGGATTGTCGGCGTTGAACGCAATGACGGCCGGCCCCTGATCGAGGACCGGCTCTTCGCGGCCCGGCTGGCGAAGGTAGAGATCGCGCTCGAGAACATGAAGGTCACCAACCTGCGCCTGCTCGCCAAGTCCGCCGGGGGCGGCGCGACCCCGCTCGAGCTTGCGGCAATGCTCAAGATCCGCGGCACCGAGATTCGCCAGGAACTGCATGCCCTGCGCCGTCGTGCGGTTGGCAGCTATGCCCGTCCGTTTCTCGAGTCCGTGCTCGAAGGCGAGGGCGGCAACGCGTTCGTCGGCCCGGACTACGCGGCTTCGGCAGCGGCAGACTACTTCAACAACCGCAAGCTTTCGATCTTCGGCGGCTCGAATGAAGTCCAGCGCGAAATCATCACCAAAGCATTTCTGGAGCTCTGATCATGGACTTCTCTCTCGGCGAAGACCGGCAGATGCTGGCTGACACGCTCTCGCGCTATTTGCAGGATCGCTACCCCATCGACGTCCGCCATGCTGTCAGCCGGTCCGAGCAGGGCTGGTCGCGCGAACATTGGCAGGCACTGGCGGATCTGGGCATCGTCGGAGCGCTCTTCGGCGCTGATGTCGGCGGATATGGCGGAACCGGTTTCGATATCGCGGCGGTGTTCGAGCAGATTGGCCACTCGCTGGTCGTCGAGCCCTTCCTCGGCACGCTGATGGCCGGGCAGGTGCTCGCATCGACCGGTCAGCATGGTGATCTCATCGCAGCGGTGATTGCAGGAACTGCGCCGCTTGCGCTGGCATTCGAGGAACCGGGCTTGCGCCATGCTCCCGGCCAGGCCGGCACCAAGGCTGTCAGCGTGAACGGCATCTGGCAGCTGACCGGGACCAAATCTGTCGTCACCCAGGCCGAGGCGGCGGCGCATCTGGTGGTTTCAGCGACCATAGGCGACTCCGGCCGTATCGGGCTTTTTCTTGTCGATGCGTCGGCCAGCGGGCTTTCGCTGCAGGGCTATCCTCTGATGGATGGCGGCCGGGGTGCTGAAGCTGCGCTGACGGCGACACCGGCCACGCTGCTGGTGGAAGACGGCGCCGAGATCCTCGAACGCGTCATTGCCGCGGGGATTGTCGCTCTGAGCTGGGAAGCAGTCGGCCTGATGGATGTCATCCGCACGCAGACGGTCGAATATCTGCGCACGCGCAAGCAGTTCGGCGTTCCCATCGGCAAGTTTCAGGCGCTGCAGCACCGCATGGCAACGGTTGCCCTCGAGATCGAACAGGCGCGCTCGGGCGCGATCGCGGCTGCCGATGCGCTCTCGGCTGAGCGGGCTGTGCGCGAACGGGCCATTTCAGCGGCCAAGCACACGATTGGTCACGTCGGCACGCTTGTCGCGGAAGAGGCCATCCAGCTGCACGGCGGCATCGGCATGACCTGGGAACTGCCCTTGTCGCACTATGCCAAGCGTCTGGTCATGATCGGCCACCAGCTTGGCGACGAGGACTATCATCTCGATCGGTTCATCGCGCTCGCGGCCTGATCGGGCCACCTCCTGACGATCCTGCCACGGCAGCGTGCACAGGCTTCCGGGGCACCACACTTGCGGAGTTCTCATCATGCGTGAAGCTGTCATCGTATCCACTGCCCGTACCCCGATCGGACGGGCCTATCGCGGTGCGTTCAATGCCACGCCTTCGCCCACTCTGGCGGCTCACGCGATCCGCGCGGCCGTCGAGCGCGCGGCGATCGATCCGGCGTTGATCGACGATGCGATCATGGGAACCGCCATGCCGCAGGGCTATCAGCAGGCTATCGGTCGCACCGCCGCGCTGCGGGCCGGATTACCGGTTTCCGTCTCCGGTATGACACTGGACCGGCAGTGCTCGTCTGGTCTCATGGCCATCGCCACGGCCGCAAAGCAGATCATCGTCGATCGGATGGACGTTGTCGTCGCCGGCGGTGTGGATTCCGTATCGCTCGTGCAGACACCGCAGTTCAGGGTCGATCAGGACAAGGAACTGCTGGAGATTGCACCGGACATCTACATGCCGATGCTGCAGACGGCGGAAACAGTCGCCTCGCGCTATGGTATCGCGCGCGATCGACAGGATGCCTATGCCCTGGAGTCGCAACAGCGCACGGCGGCGGCGCAGGCTGCGGGCGCGTTCGATGACGAGATCGTGCCCGTCACCGCAACCATGGCCGTGGCTGACCGGGCGACCGGTGAAACCAGCATGAAGGAAGTCACGCTGACCCGGGACGAGGGCAATCGTCCGGAGACCACGCTGGAGGGACTGTCCTCGCTCAAACCGGTGATCGAGGGAGGCGTGGTGACGGCCGGCAACGCATCGCAGTTGTCCGACGGGGCATCGGCCTGCGTGGTCATGGAGGAGGCGATGGCAGCCCGTCTTGGTCTTGCGCCGCTGGGGCGTTACCTTGGGATGGCCGTGGCCGGCCTCGAGCCCGACGAAATGGGGATCGGCCCGGTTTTTGCGGTCCCGCGCCTGCTCGCACGTTTCGGTCTGACCGTTGACGATATCGGCCTGTGGGAACTCAACGAGGCCTTCGCGGTGCAGGTCCTCTATTGCCAGGACAAGCTTGGCATACCTGACGATCGCCTCAACGTCAGTGGCGGCGCCATCTCGATCGGCCACCCCTATGGCATGTCCGGCGCAAGGATGACCGGTCATGCCCTGATCGAAGGGCGTCGGCGCGGCGCGCGCTATGTTGTCGTCACAATGTGCGTTGGCGGCGGCATGGGCGCTGCCGGATTGTTCGAAGTCCTGTGATCCGTCGATGAACCCGGCGCGGCGCGGCGCCGGGCTCCCGCAGCATGCCTGATACCGAAGATGAACGCATTCGGGACTGCATCAATAATTTTCGAAAATTCTTCTTTTGTGGAATAACTGCTTCGGGTACGATGGCCCGAGGCCCGAGTCCGGGCGAGCAAAACCGGCGCGCAGGCAAGACATCTGCCGTGCGGTGAGGAGGATGGATGAACAGGCTGGTCGAGGAACGGGATCGGCGATGGGCTGCCGCTCGCGACATCATGCGGGACAATGGCGTCGATGCGCTCATCGCGGTGAGCGACTACGGCGACCAGAACGGCTTGGCGCGCTATCTCGCCAACTTCCGGTCCAGCTACGACACCATGGCGGTGATGCTGCACGCCGATGAAGGGTGCGATCTTGTGCTGACGCACGCCGGAGGCATTCCGATCGCGCGCCAGATTTCGTGGGCGACGGATGTCCTGCCCCGCGCCTTGCCCGATGCGGGGCTGGGGCACAATCTCGCCAAGGGGCCGACCGTGGGCGGTCAGCTGGTAAACCGTCTTGCTGCCCGCGGGGCTCGGCGCATCGGCGTTGCTGGTGCCGAGTACTTCCCCTCGGGGTGGAAGGATCTGTTCGAAGCCGTGCTTCCCGGGCTGGAACTGGTCGATGTCGGGACGCAGATCCTGCGTCTGCGTCTGATCAAGAGTGCTGCGGAGCAGGCGCTTATCCGTGAGGCATCCCGGATTTCCGATCTTGCCTGGTCCGCCATGCCCGAATTCGTGCGCGTGGGCCGCAAGCGCTATGAAGTTCTTGCCGATGTCGAGCACGTGCTGCGCCTCGAAGGCTGCGAGGATTCGTTCAACTTGTGCATGTCTCTGCCGATGCTGCAGGAGACGCTTGACCGGAACCCCTACTCGGCCCTGCCGATCGAGGCCGGCCATCCTTATCTGATCGAAGTTTCGCCGCGCTATCTCGGCTACTTCGGCCAGCAGACCGGGATTGTCGCCACCGGCCCGCTGCCCGATGAAATGCGCCGGGCCTATGAAGCGGTGAACCGTGCGCGTGAAGACGCTCTTGCGCTGGTGCGCCCGGGCAACGATCTAGCCGACGTCGGTCATGCGATTGCGGCCCGGCTGCGCAAGGATGGCTATGAGCCTGCCTCCCCGTCATTCGGCCATGCCGTCGGTCTCGAGCTTGAAGACTGGCATATCGATGGGTCTTCCTGCCTGCTGGAGGAGGGAATGACATTCATCTTCCATCCCATGGTCGCCGGTCATCCTGCGGTCATGCGGGCGGACACCTACCTGGTCACAGCGACCGGGGTGGAGCGACTGACCAGCGGCGATACCGCGCCGCTGGTTGTCGGCTGAACGCATGAAGCAAGCTCGCGACACCTCGGCAAGCCCCGTCTCCGTCCCTGCCCGAGGTTTGGCTCACGGCATCGATACGCGCGCGGGATGGGCGGTGCTCTGCATCGTGCAGTGTGCTGCGATGATCGACCTTGCCGCCGCACCGCTGTGGGTGGGCACGCTGATGAAGGGCTTCAGCCTTGACGCGCGGCAGGCGGGCGCATTGGTATCGCTTTATATCGGCGCGAGCGTGCTGGCGGGGCTGCTGATCTCCTCGCAGTTCAACCGTCTGCGATCGCCCGGAACCGTTGCTGCCGTCGGTCTGGCGGTGGCTGCGTTCTGTTTCGCGAATGTGGACGGGGATGCAGGCTTCCTGTCCATGGCCGTGATGCATGTGCTGGCCGGCCTCGGCGCCGGTCCGGCGGTTTCGGTGATCGAGGGCACGATCGGCCGCAGCCGGCAGCCCCACCGGCTGTTCGCCCTGACGGCCGTTGCACTCAGCGTAACGGCTGCGGCGTTTCTTGCCATCCTGCCGTGGTTCATGCGCGCCTATGGCAGCGGTCTGTTCTTTGCAGTGATCGCGTGCATTCTCGGAACCGGAGCAGTGTGCTCGGTGCTGTTCTTTCCCGTCGGACGCCCGGGAGAGGCCGAAGGGGCCTTGCTCGCCGGCCGCAAGGGCAATGACAGGCCTGCGCTGACGAACCAGGCACGTCTGGTTCTGGCCGGACTGTTCTTCATGTCCGCCAACCACTCGATGGCGCTTTCGTTCGTCGAGAGAGTTGGCGACGCACGGGGCTATGGCGCGGCGCTCGTGACGGCGGTGCTTTCGGCAATGGCCTTCATCAAGCTGTTTCCCGCAGCCATCGCGGGCGCGCTGGAACATCGCCTCCCGGTTTGGCGCGTGCTTGTTGCACTGCCGGTCGTGCAGGCTGCGTTCTGTGCGCTCCTTTATGGAAGTCCCCTGTTCGCCACTTATGCGCTGGCCGCCTGCGGGGTGATCGGCGCGCTCGTTTTCACGCATGTCTTCGCGTTTGGGCTGCTGGCAAAGATCGATCCCAGCAGCCGCGCCATCGCCATGAGTCCCGCGATCATGATGGCCGGTTCAGCATGCGGGCCGGTGCTCGGCGGGAGCCTGATCAAGGCCTTCGACTACTCCGCGCTGGCTGTTGCCGGGGTGATGATCGGCGCCCTTGCCGTCTCGTGCTTCGCCAGATCAGGCGTGATCGGAACTGGAGCGGCAGGACCCGCATTTTCGGCACCGGAGACGATCTGAATGGAACGAGACTTCCCGATCCTTTCGCTGAAGGAGCGCGATCGCCGTTTCGCAGCGGCACGTGCGCTGATGGCGGAACATGATCTTGAGGTGCTCATCCTCGGGCAGACCGGCAACCGCATCTTCCAGTACTTCACGGCGAGCCAGCAGTACCTTTCCAACGAGCCGAACGGACAGAACGCGATCGTTGTTCTGCCGCGGTCCGGCGAGCCCGTTCTCCTCGCCATACGCACCCAGTGGGGTCAGATCTGGGCAGATCGTCAGGAAGGGGTCGAGCCGTGGATCGCCGATTGCCGGATCGCCGAAAGGGACAACACCGTGATTTCCGTTCTCAGGGAGCGGGGCATCACCGGAGGGCGCGTCGGTCTGGTCCTGCCGGGTGGCGGGGCAGGGGCCTATGGGACGGTGCGCTCGGGCGCACTTGCCGATCCGCTCTGGCAATGGATCTCGGGCGAGTTCCCTGCGCTTGAGGGTGTCGATCTGGTTCTGCCGTTCTCGCTGATGACCCTTGCCAAAAGTGCCGAGGAGCTTGCGATCGTGCGTTATCTTGCCGCCGTTTCGGACGAGGCGCTGGCAGCCTTTGTCGATGCGGCGCGGATCGGGGCTACGGAGATCGATCTCTACGCTGCGGCGATGGGCGTGTTCGTCAAGGCCGGCGTGGATTGCGGGAACATCATGATCGTTCCGGGCCATCAGCCTGCGGGCATGGGTCTGCCGCGTTTCCTGCTGCCCAACGGCCCGATCCGCAAGTTGCGTGCAGGCGACGTCGTCATAACCGAGACCTTTCCGGTCTATGCCGGGATCGAAGCCCAGCTTTCCCTTGCCGTCCACATCGGCGAGCCTTCGCAAGATGCCCTTGTCGCCCACAAGGCCTGTCAGGATGCTCATGCTGCGGGCCTTGCCGCCATGCGGCCGGGAGCCACCTTTCAGCACGTCTGGCAAGCCATGTACGATGCTGTGGCAGCGGCCGGTTGCTGGAACTGGACGCCGCTGATCCACGCGCTGAGCCCGATGTCGTTGCTCGGCCAGCAGCATCACGGCCTTGAGCAGCGGGAGTCGCTGCCACCGGAGTTGCGCCTGCCGGCCTGGCCTCCGGCCGTACCGCCACACAACAGCACGGTTCTGACGCCGGGCATGTTCTTTGCGGTCGAACCCGGTGCCGCGACCGGACTTCACCGTTCGCGTACCGGGGCCATCGGTCTTGTGACCGACGAAGGCAGTGCCTGCCTGACCTCGGTCGGCACGCAGCTCCATGTGCGCGAGTAGGCGGGCTGCGGTGGCAGCGTCCTGATTTCATCCAGCCCGACCGGGAGAAGCAATAGTGAGCGACCCGCAAATCACCAAGCAGATGCTGCGCGAGCATCCTTCCATGGCCGGGATGATGCAACTCCCGCTATACGTTGTCTTCTCCAGGCCTGTGGCCGGGCTGTTGCCGATCATGGAGCAGGCAGAGGCCCATCTGCAGCACCAGATCACGCTGGAAAAACAGGGAATCATGTTCGCAGCAGGTCCGCTGTTCGGTCCTGACGACAGCGATTGGTCGGGCGAGGGGATGTTCGTGATCCGTGCCGCCTCGATCGACGAGGCCACGGCCATAGCGTCTCAGGATCCGATGCATATTGCGGGAGCCCGCAGCTTCACGGTCCGGCCCTGGCTGGTCAATGAAGGGTCTATCTCGGTTACGATCTCGCTGTCGCAGTGCTCGGCAAGTCTCGCCTGATGCGATAGTTTGCATTATTTTCGAATATAGTGGATATGTTCCATTTTATGCGGCATGCCGCGCGCGGGATTCGGATCTGCTCCGCGAACGATGGCTCGCCCGGCAGTGCAACCCCGGGCAACGGATGGGAAGGAGAGGATTATGAAGACCTATGATGTAGAGGGCATCAGGTTCCCCAGACCTTTCCGGATCAGGCGGTTCGGCCACTTCGGTATCAACCTTGCGTCGATCGACGGTGGGCTCGACTTCTACGGGCGTCTGCTCGGCTTCGACATGACCGACCTGCCGGAGATCCGCAAACTTGCACCTCCGGGTGCGATCCCGGACTGGGTTCTGGACGATCGCGTGCCGTTCCTGACGCACAACACCGATCATCATTCGATGATCATTGCACACCCTTCGGCAGGCCCCTTCATCGGCGATGAATCCTCCGGGCCCGAGTTCACGCTCTCGCACTTCACCTGGCAGGTCGGATCGCTGCGCGAAGTCGTCGAGGCGCACCGTTATCTGATGGACAAGGGTATCAAGCTGAACCGCCACGGCCGGGACATGCCGGGCAGCAACTGGCACTGCTATTTCACCACACCGGAGGGGCAGACCTGCGAACTCTATTACGGGATGGAGCAAGTCGGCATCAACGGCCGCAGCAAGCCCTACAGCTACTATGATCGCCGTTTTGATGGCGATCTTCCCTTGCCGCAGATCTCCGATTTTGACGAACGGGCAGCGGCTCAGGCCCGCGGGGTCAGCATGGAGGACGGCTTCGAGCGCAAGGAGTTCGGCGGCGATGCGCGTTACGATGTCGGCGGAGTCATGCTGCGTCGGCCGTTCAAGGTCACGCAGCACGGCCCGATGGGCATTTTCGTGGACGATATGGCGCAATCGCTCGCCTTCTATCGCGATGTGCTGGGCTTCCGCCTGACCGAGATGGTCACCTGGCAAGGGCACGAGTTCGGGTTCCTGCGCCATGCGAACGAGCATCACAGTCTCAAGCTCTATCCGCTCGCTGCGCGTGAAATGCTTGGTCTCTCCTCGCATACCCGCACCGTCAGCATTGGCATGCGGGTCGGCAGCTATCGCCAGCTGAAAGACGCCGTCGCCTGGCTCAAGGCCGAAGGTGTGCGCTTCATCGAGCAGCCGGCTGAGCTCAATCCGGGCATGGACTACTGCGCCTACGCCCTCGATCCCGAAGGCCACTGCATCCAGCTCTACTACGGGATGGAAGACGTCGACTGGAATGGCAACCGGCGTCCGGTCGAGCTTCGCCGCACGGTCCAGACCCCGTGGCCGGATGCGCTGGAGGCGCTCGAGGACACCTATGCGGACCAGAGGTTCATGGGACCGCTGGGCTGAGCGGTCGCGCAACGGAGTACAGTGATGACTGATGCAATTCGCGCTGCAGGTTCGGCCTTGCCGGACGAGGCGCTCGGACAGCTGTTCCGCGATGCGCGGAGCATGAACGGCTATCTCGATGAACCGGTGAGTGATGCTTTGCTGGATCAGCTCTATGGCCTTGTCGCCTCGGGTCCGACCTCGACGAACTGCCAGCCCGGGCGTTTCATCTTCGTTCGCACCGAGGAGCACAAGGCGCGGCTTGCCGCCTGTGTTGCGCCAAACAACAAGCCTAAAGTCCTCGCGGCTCCGGTCACTGTGATCGTCGGCATGGACATGGACTTCGTGGAGCAGCTGCCGCAGGTCTTTCCGCATGCCGATGTCCGGCCGATGTACGAAAGCGTACCCGGCATGATCGAGGCGACGGCGTTCCGCAACTCCAGTCTGCAGGGCGGTTACCTGATCCTTGCGGCAAGGGCGCTGGGGCTCGATTGCGGACCGATGAGCGGCTTTTCGGCCGAGGCGGTCGATGCCGCCTTCTGGCGTGGCAGCAACGTCAGGACCAACTTCCTGTGCACGCTGGGTCGGGGAGACTGGACCAGGGTCTTCCCGAAGCTTCCGCGCCTTTCATTCAGCGATGCCTGCCAGCTGATCTGACACCTGCTGCGCTGATCGCCAAGCCATCCTTTCAGCAACCTTTGCCGCGGGCACCCGGAATCCCAACATGACCGAACGCTATCCTCACTTGTTCCGACCGCTGGATCTCGGTTTCACGACCTTGCGAAACCGCATGATCATGGGGTCGATGCACCTTGGTCTCGAGGAGGCCCCGGGTGGCTGGGAGCGCATGGCGGCATTCTACGCCGAGCGCGCGAGGGGGGAATGCGCGCTGATCATCACCGGTGGCATTGCACCGAACGACGCGGGTCGTCCCGCTCCGCATGGTGCAAAGCTTTCGGAGGCGTCGGAGGTGGCGCAGCATCGTCTGGTCACCGCGGCGGTGCATGCCGAAGGTGGCAAGATCGCCATGCAGATCCTCCATTTCGGCCGCTACGCCTATCATCCGGCGCTGGTCGCCCCGTCAGCTGTCCAGGCGCCGATCAATCCGCTGCGCCCGCGCGAACTGTCCACGGCAGAAGTCGAGCAGACGATCGCGGACTTTGCCCAAAGCGCGGTTCTTGCCCGTGAGGCGGGTTATGACGGCGTCGAGATCATGGGGTCCGAGGGCTACCTGATCAATGAATTCATCGCCGCCCGGACCAATCATCGCAGCGACGAGTGGGGCGGCAGCGTCGAAAACCGCATGCGCTTTCCGGTCGAGATCGTGCGCCGAACGCGTGAGCGCGTCGGTCCCGATTTCATTCTGATCTACCGCCTTTCCATGTGCGACCTCGTCGAGGGCGGCTCGACGATCGAGGAAGTCATCGCGCTGGGCCAGGCGGTAGAGGCTGCGGGGGCGACAATCATCAATACCGGCATCGGCTGGCACGAAGCACGTGTCCCGACCATTGCCACGAGTGTGCCGCGCGGCGCCTTTGCCGAGGTGACCAGACTGGTCCGGCCCCATCTGCGTATTCCGGTGGTGGCAACCAACCGGGTCAACATGCCGCATGTGGCCGAGGCGCTGCTGGCTGATGGTACTTGCGATCTGGTTGCGATGGCACGCCCGTTCATGGCTGACAGCCACTTCATGACCAAGGCGCGGGAAGGGCGAGACGACGAGATCAACACTTGCATCGCCTGCAACCAGGCCTGTCTTGACCATACTTTCGAGCACAGGATCGCCTCCTGTCTCGTCAATCCGCGCGCATCGCATGAAACCGAGATCGTGGTGGCCCCCACCGCCGCACCCAAGCGGATTGCCGTGGTGGGCGCGGGGCCGGCCGGGCTGTCGTTTGCGACGACGGCCGCCGAGCGGGGGCATCACGTGACCCTGTTCGACAAGGCTGACAGGATCGGTGGCCAGTTCAACATGGCCAAGGTGATACCCGGCAAGGAGGAGTTTTCCGAAACGCTGCGCTATTTCGCAAGGCGCCTGGAACTGACCGGGGTCGATCTGCGCCTGAATTGCAAAGTCAGCGCAGACATGATCGGTGAGGGTGGTTACGACGAGGTGGTACTGGCCACCGGCGTGACCCCCCGACAGCTTGACATCGAAGGCGTCCAGCATCCGCGCGTGCTGAGCTACGTGGATGTGCTCGCCGGGCGTGCCGAGGTTGGCAGCCGCGTGGCGATCATCGGGGCTGGCGGCATCGGTTTCGACGTTGCCGAGTATCTGCTCGAAGATCACCAGCCGCCCGAGAAGTCTGCCTTCTTCGCGCGATGGGGTGTCGATCCCGCCTTCGCGAGCCGTGGCGGCCTGGCCAAACCGCAACGGCAAACGCCGCGCCGCAAGGTGGTCCTGCTGCAGCGCACGCAGGGCAAGCTTGGTGATCGTCTGGGCAAGACGACCGGCTGGATTCATCGGGCCAGCTTGCAGATGCTCGGCGTCGAGACGCTCGGCGGGGTGACCTACGAGCGGATCGACGATGCCGGCCTGCACATCACGGTCGGCGGCGAGCCGCGCTGTCTGTCCGTCGATACGGTGGTCCTTTGTGCCGGTCAGGAGCCCCTGCGGGACTTGCAAGCGCCGCTCGAGGCGGCCGGGCAGCGCGTTCACCTGATTGGCGGCGCCGATCGCGCTGCCGAACTCGATGCCAAACGCGCCATCGACCAGGGCGTCCGGCTTGCTGTTTTGCTCTAGACATTTTCGGATAAGTCGGTATTTTCGAAAATAACGGAATTTGAGGATAAACGGCGAAAGGCCCCTTCGGGCTGATCAGGGAGCGGGAATGTCCACGCAGACAACAGATGTTGCGATCATTGGCGGCGGCATGGGGGGGCTGGTGCTTGCCGCCGCCCTTGATCGCGCGGGCATCGACTATCGCATCTATGAGCAGGCTCCGCGCTTCGGCGTCATCGGGGGGCACCTCACGATCGACACGGCAGCGATCGAGGTTCTGGCGCGCTATGGTCTCGATCAGCTGTTCCTCGACATGGCGTCCCCCATGCGCACCATCGAGGTTCGCAAGCTCGATACGGGCGATGTCGTGACCGAGTTTCCCTTCCCGGATCTTGGCTCGATGGGCGTCGCAGATCCGAACCGGCACGGAGCGCGCACGGTCTATGGCTTTCTGCGGGCAGATTTCGTGCGTGGGGTGGCGGCGACGCTGCCGCAGGATCGCCTGTTCATCGGTCATCGCCTGTCTTCCATAGACGAGCGCGATGGCCGCGCGGTGGCAAGCTTCGAGAACGGCCATGTCGTTTCGGCGAAGCTCCTGATCGGCGCTGATGGTGTGCGCTCGATGGCGCGGCGCATGTTCGATAATGCCGAGGCCCGACCTGCCGGAATCAACATCTGTCGTACGACCGTCCCGTCGGAACTGATGCCCGAAGATATGCCGTGCGACCGCATGCGTTTCTGGGATGGTTGGGCATTCGGCAGCAAGGAACGCGGTGAAGCGGTCCATGTGCTGATTGCGCCGGTGAGGGGCGGTGATTTCGTCTGCATCGACGTGAACGTCTACGGCGGCGATCAGTTCGAGGACTGCGACCCCTTCGATATTCCTTTCGAGCGGATCGCCGCGCGATTTCCGGAAACGATTGATCCCGTGATCCTCAAGCTGATCGAGGGCCGGATCGAACCCTTTGCAGGGCACCCCCTGTTCGATCGCCGCGTGGCCAACAGGTGGACCAGCGATACCATCGCAATCCTGGGTGATGCCGCGCACTCGATGCGTCCCACGCTCGGCCAGGGCGCATGCCAGGCTATCCATGATGCAGACGCAATTGCACGGGCGATCAGCAAGCACGGCCTCGGTCCAGCAGCTCTCGGTGCCTACGAGGCTGAGCGTTCCGACTACGTCAAATCGATTGTGGAAGTTGCGCTGAAGACCGTTGTCGATCCCAAGGAATGGAAAGACCGGGCGGAAAGCCACTGACAGGCAGACGCTGGGCGCAGCGCGGCGCCCGACACAAAGAAGGATCTGAGTGATGAGCAATCCCGAACCGGACCTGAGAAGCATCTGGTCGCACCTCGACAACCTCGAGTTTCGCCAGGGCTACATCGATGCAGCTGGCATCCGGACCCGCTTCGTCCAGGCCGGTCCCGCAGATGCACCGCCGCTGGTCATGGTCCATGGCATGGGCGGCAGCTGGGAAAACTTCATCGCCAATTTTGCCGAGCATGCGAAGCATTTCAATACGGTGGCATTCGACCTTGTCGGGCATGGATACAGTGCGAAGCCGGACCAAGTCTATCAGGTCAGGGACTACGTACGCCAGCTTGGCGGCGTGATCGATGCGTTTGGATTTTCGAAGGTGCACCTGCTCGGCCTGTCGATTGGCGGGTGGACTTCGACGCGCTACACCATTGAAAATCCGGACAGGGTCGAAAAGCTGCTGGTCCTTTCGGCGTGGGGACGCCCGCGGCCGAACGAGACTCCGGAATCGCGCGCTCTGATGATGGCGGAACTTGCGAAGCGGCTCAAGGCGGTGGACGAACCGACCTACGAGGCCATGGACGAGGTCTTTGCCGGCCTGATTGCCCGGCCGGAAGATCGCATGCAGGACCTGTTGGCCTTCCGCCTGAGAATCTATCGTCAGGAAGGTATGCCGAAGGTCATGCGCAATGTCTTTGCCGGCATTGCCCCCGGTGTCTGGGAAGAGAACATGCTGACCGACGACGATCTGCGCAGCGTTTCGCGCCCGACGATGGTCGTCGCCTGCGTGGGGCACCCTGACATCTTTCTCAAGAATGCGATGGAATACAAGGCACTGATTCCAGGCGTCGAGTGGCACGAACTGCATTATGCATCGCACTGGCCGCAGTGGGAGGAGGCTGATGAGCTCAACCGCATCAGCATCGGGTTCTTTGCAAGCTGACATGCCGTGCGCGCCTGTCGTCTGGCCTCGCAACGTCGCTGATTGTTGTGGGACACGGCAGACCGGCATGCGCCTCAAGCAGGCAGTTGCGGAGATGCACCTAGGGTGCCGATGAGAAGTGGGTCTGATGCGGCTCGCTGCCAGGGCAACTTCTGCGGCATGAGGAACACAACGCGCCTGCCCCGTTGTGCGCCAGAAGCCCGTCGTGACGATATCATCCGCAAGGCAAGTGAACTCTTCTTGTCTAATGGGTTTGGCGCGACCTCCATGTCTACAGTGGCGCGCGCCATTGGGGGCTCGAAGGCGACACTATACAAATATTTCCCCACCAAAGAGGCTCTGTTCGCAGCGGTTATCGAAGAGAACGCGCGAGACATTCTTGGGCCAATGCAGAATGCCGCATCGTCCGCTGACAATCCGCGCGCATTCCTGATCGCCGTGGGCCAGCAATTGCTGGCCGGCTTGTACCACCCGCGGGCAGTGTCTCTTGCGCGGGTCGTAATCGGGGATTGCAGTCGCAGCCCCAAGATCGGTCATGATTTTTTCAGCATCGGTCCCGAAAAAGCCAGAGAGGTCGTGGTGAAGAGGCTGCTGGAATTCGTTTCGAACGGGAATTTATCTGACATTGATGTTTCGCTTGCGACAGATGATTTCTTCTCCCTGCTCAGGGGTGAACAGCATTTTAAACTAATGCTCGGCATAATTTCTGTTCCAGATGAACATTACATCCGCATGCATGTCGAACGCGTTGTGGATTTCGTGACGAAGTCATGGAGCTTCAAAGGGTAATATTACCCGCCGTGCAAGGCAACTTGCCGCGTGCCCGGTGAAGGTTTCCGTACGCGTCACGCTGCGGTTCGTCTGATGATTTTTGGCGCGGGGCTTGTCTGGCGCGCAATCGATGCGCCGGGTCGCGCGCCAAAGCGGTCCGGAGAGCTGCTGCATTGCACTGCACCCGCAGCCGTGTCCGATCACGGTCAGCGCCATGCCGTGATGGCAATGATCCTGGATCGGGCAGAGCGCAGGCTCTGCCGGTGGTGGCCTTTTCGCGCATGCAGATGCCGGGCGGCTGCCAGACCTGCACCCTCGATGGTCAGTCTGGCAGCACCCGTCCGTGCAGAAGGCCACGGAAGTCGGCTTATCCTTGGCGGTTTCGATTCAAGTCATAGGCGCCGAGACCGGGTTTGAAGGTCTTGTCGTCGATGAACTGGCGCGTGGCTTCCTTGCGGCCCTCATTGTCGAACGAATTTGCCGCTTCCTGCGTCCGGATCAGATAGTCTTGCGCGTTGTCGTACGTCATTTCGCGGACGCGCCGGATAGCCCACTTGGTGGCACGCAGTGCCTGCGGGTTCTTGCCGAGCAGTACATTCGCGATTTCGGACACGCGCGCCTTGAGTGCATCGGCTGGCACCGCCTCGTTGACCAGACCCCATTCGGCAGCCTTCCTGCCGTCGACGTTCTCTCCCATCATGCCGTGGTACATGGCATTGCGGAAGCCGGTCAGCTCGGCAATCACCTTGCTCGCGCCGCCGCCGGGCAGGATGCCCCAGTTGATCTCGGACAGCCCGAACTGCGCGTCTTCGGCGGCAACCGCGAGATCGCAGGCAAACAGCGGCCCGTAGGCTCCGCCGAAGCACCAGCCATTGATCATCGCGATCGTCGGCTTCTCGTACCAGCGCAGCCGCTCCCACCAGCCATAGGCTTCGCGCTGGGCGCCGCGGATGGCGCCAAGACCCTTCTCCTCGTTCTCGCGGAAGTATTCCTTGAGATCCATCCCGGCCGACCAGGAACTGCCCTCGCCGGTCAGCACCAGCACGCCGACATCCTCGCGGAACTCAAGCTCTTCGATGACGCGCTTCATCTGCCGGTTGAGCTTCGGGCTCATGCAATTGCGCTTCTCCGGGCGGTTGAACGAGACCCACGCGACGCGGTTCTCGATCACACAGGAAACGGTATCTTCTTCGGCACGTTCTGACATGGTATTCCCCTTCATTCTGATATAGCAAAGACTTCCAGAAATGAGATTAAATTGCTATTTATCATAGCATAATGGGCGGCAATGGAACCTTCTGAAGCCATACTCTCGCTGGATTCCGGACTGACTGGCCTGCCTGGTTATGCGCTGCGCCGTGCGGCCAACACCATGATGGCCGAACTGGCCAGGCGGCTGGCAGCCCTCGACCTCAGGATATCGGACTCGGCAGTTCTGCAGGTCGTTGGCGAGCGGCAGGACATGACCTCCAGCGACATCGGAAAAGTCCTCGACATCCAGCGCGCGAACATGCCGGCGCTGCTGGACCGTCTCGAAGCGGCCGGGCTCGTCAGGCGTGAACCGATTGACCGGAAGTCCCAGGCGATCGTGCTGACCCGGCGAGGAATCGAGATGCTGGCCGAGGTGCGGCGTGTGCTCATGGCATTCGAGGAAGACCTCATGGCGCGCATTCCCGCGCGCCATCGGCCCCATTTCCTTCCGGCGCTGCGGGCGCTGATGGATTGAGCGCCCGGATCTGGCATATGGACCGGATGCATCGGTCGGTCAGATCGGGAAGTGGCCGGGCTGGGTCTCGACCGTGATCCACCGGGTCTCCGTGAAGCTGTCGATGCCCTGCCGGCCGCCAAAGCGGCCATAGCCCGAGGCTCCGACACCGCCGAACGGCATCTGCGCCTCATCATGGACGGTCGGTCCGTTGACATGGCAGATCCCGGACTGAATGCGCCGGGCGATTGTAAGGCCCTTGGCGACATCCCTCGTGAAGACCGCAGCCGACAGGCCGTATTGGGTGTCGTTGGCCAGTTCGACCGCATGATCGGCGTCGCGGGCACGGATCATCGCGACGACCGGCCCGAAGCTCTCGTCATGAAAGAGGTTCATGTCCGACGTCACGCCATCGACCACGGTCGCGGACATCACCACGGAGGCAGCCTTGCCGCCGGCGATGATGCGGGCTCCCTTGGACGTCGCGTCATCGATCAGACTGTTGACGTGTGCGATGGTCCGCTGATCGACGACGGCGCCGAGCGGTGTCTTGCCTTCGCGGGGGTCGCCGGCGACAAGAGTGGCAGCCTTGGCCGCGAAGCGCGTGGCAAATGCATCGGCGATCGCATCGACGACGATGATCCGCTCCGTGCTCATGCAGATCTGGCCCTGGTTCATGAAGGCACCGAACGCAGCGGCTTTCACGGCCTCGTCAAGGTCTGCATCCTCAAGCACCAGCAACGGCGCTTTTCCGCCCAGTTCCAGCAGGCAAGGCTTGAGGTGTTCGGCTGCACGCCTGGCAATGATCCTGCCGACTGTGGTGCTGCCGGTGAAATTGATCCGCTTGACCTCGGGCGCATCGATCAGTGCGCCGACCACGGCAGCAGCGTCTTCGGGGGCGTTGGTCACGACGTTGACGACGCCTTCCGGAAAACCGGCTTCAGAAAACGCTTCGACGATGAGGGCATGCGTGCGCGGACAGGTCTCGCTCGCCTTGAGTATCACGGTGTTCCCGCAGGCAAGCGGAACAGCGATTGCGCGCACCCCGAGAATGATCGGCGCGTTCCACGGTGCAATGCCGAGGATCACGCCGACGGGTTCCTTCAGCGCCAGGGCAAGGCAGCCCGGCTTGTCGCTCGGGATCACCTCGCCTGCGATCTGCGTGGTGATCGCAGCCGCTTCGCGCACGATCCCGGCAGCAAGACCGAGATTGAACATCGCCCAGCCTGCGGTCGATCCCGTTTCGGCCATCATGGCAGCGACGAACTCGTCCTTCCTGGCCTCCAGCGCGGCCGCCGCCTTCAAAAGGATGCCGCGCCGGGCATTCGGCCCGGTGGCTGCCCAGGCCGGAAACGCTGCGGCTGCGCGCAAAGCGACGGTGGGCATGTCATCGGCCTGCATTGCTGGTGCCGTTGAAGCAACTTTGCCCGTGATGGGGTCGACGCGGTTGAAGTCCATGGATTCCTGCCGATGAGAATTTGCTATTGAACATAGCAATACGCGCGTGATCGGCGTTCGGCAAGAGCTGATCTTTGGCGCTTTCGCAGCGCTTGCTTCGAGCATGGCGGATCACGGTCGGTGATCGCCGTGGTCCGCACCGGTCTGCGGCGGCGCGATGCGCCTGCTTCATACGGCAAGGAGCGGCACGGGTCCGCCAGCTCTGATCCCGGCAGCGCCAGCGCCCCGCCTCTGGACAGTGACGGAGCTGCGCGGGGCGAGATGATACCCTACCTCGCCGGCGATGGTTGCGCTCAAGGCAGAGCGGCCAGCGATGCCCGCAGCCGCGGTGCCGCAAAGTCGAGGAAGGCGCGCAGCTTGAGCGGAAGGAGTGCGGGGCCGGTGTGGACGAGGT
>OFDC01000203.1_pt1 | contig 57228 bp, 59 predicted proteins | sample 1520941 | NCBI WGS metagenome assembly OFDC01 (sample SAMEA94258168, study PRJEB24077) | hot springs metagenome | biome: Aquatic biome; feature: Water | place: India | collected 2012-12-06 | depth 5 m | reverse complement strand
GGTCTTGACCGAAGCAAGGGTACTGTGGTTGAGCGGTGAATTTGCCTTTTTTTTTGACTTATTCGCATCAATATATTTGTAATTTCTATGTCTAATCGCCCCATGGCATAGGAGTTCCCAACAAAAAGTCCCTCTTTGGGGGATAGGGGTTTTTTCTCCATGAAATTTTTTATTGATACAGCCTCTCTCAAAGACATTCAAGAAGCACAAGACCTCGGCATTCTTGACGGCGTAACTACCAACCCTTCATTAATGGCCAAAGAAGGTATTTCTGGCAAAAACAATGTCATGCGTCATTATAAAGCAATCTGCGATATTGTAGATGGTGATGTTAGTGCTGAAGTTATTGCTACTACTTTCGACGAAATGATTGCCGAAGGTGAAGAATTAGCCGAAATCGACGAGCAGATTGTAGTAAAAATACCGATGATTAAAGACGGTATCAAAGCTATCAAATATTTTTCGGAAAGAGGTATCAAAACCAACTGTACGTTAGTATTTTCAGCAGGACAAGCCCTTTTGGCTGCCAAAGCTGGTGCAACTTATGTTTCGCCATTCGTTGGTCGTTTGGATGATATTTCGTCAGATGGTATGATTTTGATTGAAGATATTCGTACAATTTATGACAACTACGGATTTGAAACTCAAATCTTAGCGGCTTCGGTTCGTCATCCTTTGCATATCTTACAATGTGCTAAAATTGGTTCTGATGTAATGACTGGCCCACTTTCTGCAATCATGGCTTTATTGAATCACCCATTGACTGACAGCGGTTTAGCTAAATTCTTAGCTGACCACGCCAAAGCAAACGGAAAATAATTTTTTTAGTTCTGAGTTCTGAGTTTTGAGTTCTGAGTGTAATTTCTACACAAAATACTTCAAACTTCAAGTAGTCCTTAGTAACAGTTCTGGCTAAACTCAGAACTCAGAACTCAAAACTCAGAACTCCATGCCAGTAATTTCACTACAAAACGCTTTTATTTACCAACGAGACCAATTGGTTTTGTCGGATGTAAATTTTAGTATCCAAAAAGGAGAATTTGTATATCTGATTGGCCGAACTGGTAGTGGAAAATCTTCACTTCTACAAACGCTCTACGCAGACCTTTGGCTCGAAAAAGGCTCTGGAGTTGTCGGTGGCTTTGAACTTCATGCTCTGAAACGCTCCCAAATCCCTTATCTTAGAAGAAATATCGGCATCGTTTTTCAAGATTTTCAGTTATTAAGTGATAGAAATATCGACAAAAACCTCCGCTTTTATTTAAAAGCTATGGGTTTGACTGAAAAAACAGAAATGGATAAGCGAATTACGGAAGTACTTGCGTTAGTCAATCTCCCACATATTCTCGAAAAAATGCCACATCAACTCTCTGGTGGTGAGCAGCAAAGAGTGGGCATCGCCCGAGCATTGCTCAATAAACCCGATATTATTTTAGCCGATGAACCAACGGGTAACCTTGACCCCGAAATGTCGGTAGAAATTCTGAAACTTTTCCTTGATATTAATACAAAATCAAATACTGCCGTTCTGATGGCAACGCATGATTTTGAGCTTATCGAACGCTTCCCGCACCGTACACTCTACTGCGACAAAGGTAAGGTTCGTGACCTTGCTGAGAGTATGTAAATTTTTATCGTAACACAATTTCCTAAATTGTGCTATCCTTCAACACACTTTTTAAATTATTCTACTACGAAACCATTTTTTGTATTGGGGTGTTATTAAAACCCACCTTTAAATTTACGCATGAGCAAATATATTTACGGAATTGATTTCGGCACGACCAACTCGGCACTCGCAATTCTTGATACAGAAACCAATAATTTAGTTAAACTTTTTACAATCCCTTCACTCCTATTTTTCCCTGAGCCTGTCAATCCAAAAGAGCCTGTTGTTCCAACGGTTGGGCATGATGCAATTTCGCTCTATGTGCAGAATCGTATGCGTGGACGATTTATGAAGTCTATCAAAAAGGTTTTACCCAATAAAAGCTTTATTGATACTCGCATCGGCTCGAAAAACTACCGAGCAGAAGATTTGGTGGCTTTGATTTTAGTTCATTTAAAGAAAATAGCTGATGAATTTGTAGGAGAAAACGTCAAAACGGCTGTAATTGGCCGCCCAGTAGTTTTCGATGAAAACCCTGAAAAAGATGCTTTAGCTCAAGAAAGACTATCAAAAGCGGCACAGATTGCAGGTTTTGAAGAATTTTACTTTCAAATGGAACCCATCGGTGCGGCTTTTACTTATGAACGCCAAATCGAAAATCAACAATTGGTCTTGGTGGCCGATTTTGGGGGAGGTACATCCGATTTTTCGTTGATGAGACTTAACCCCGAAGCTATTAATCAAGCCGATAGAACGGCTGATATGCTCGCACAAGGAGGTATTTATATCGGTGGCGATAGTTTCGATTCGGATATTATGTGGCACAAAGGAACACCTCATTTTGGGCGTGGTGTAAAAGAAGAATTTACTCCTGGAAAACCAATTGATTTACCTCTTTCATATTTTTACAGCATTTGTTCATGGGAAAAAATGAACTTCCTCGACTCGCTCCGTATGAAGTTGAGCATTGCTAAATCTTACCAATATTCTGGTAAAGATTACCGAGTAAAAAACTTACAAACATTGATTGAGCAGAATTTAGGTTATGTACTTTTCAAGCAAATAGAAAAAGTAAAAATCGACTTAACAAAGTCAGATGATGCAGTTTTTGAGTTTAACGAAAGTGAAATAGCCATCAATGAGCCAATTTCGATTCAAGTATTTTCGGAAGAAATCATTGAGAAAAACGTTGAGAAAATTGAACAATATTTGCAAGAGTTTCTTGACAAAAATCAAATAAAAAATGAAGATATTGATGTAGTATTTATGACGGGCGGAACCTCGATGGTTAGACCATTGAACAATATTTTTATGCAGCGTTTTGGAACCGAAAAAATCAAATCAGGCGATAATTTCAATAGTGTAGCAATGGGCTTGGCTTATAGCTACCGAGTGTTGGCTGAGGCTGAAATTTCTTGATTTTTTTATATATTGCAAGTACTATTGTTTAATTTTAAAAACTTACCATTGATATGTCTGCTTTAGAAACCGTAAAAAAATACTACGATTGTTTTAATAACAAAGATTGGCAGGGAATGTTGGCTCTCGTTCATCCTGAAATCAAACACCAACCCAATCAAGGTGATGAACGCATTGGTATTGAATTATTCACGGCATTTTTGCAAATGATGGATGAATGTTACGAAGAAACACTCACCGAAATTGTACTTTTGGGCGAACCAACTGGCAACCGTGTGGCCGCCGAATTTATAGTAAATGGAATCTATAAAAAAGGTGACGAAGACTCACCAGCCGCTCACGGACAAAAATATGTGTTGCCCGCTGGAGCATTTTTGGAAGTAAAAGGCGATAAAATTACTCGTGTAACTACCTACTATAATCTTCCACTTTGGATAAAGTTGGTTTCATAAGAAAATGGCTCAGCTTTCATGTATCACCAAAACAGGTGCATTGATAACATCTGTTTTCGAAGACCTCGCTCAACTAAGAATTGCAGTCTTTAATGCATTTCCGTATCTCTACGAAGGCAGTATTGATTATGAAAAAGAATACCTCAAAGTTTATTCTGAGTCAGAAAATGCTTTTTTATTTGCAGTCTATGATGGCAACAAAATGGTTGGAGCAACTACTTGTATTCCTTTGACAGATGAAACTCCCGAAGTACAAGAACCTTTTATAAATGCGGGAATCGAACTCGAAAGTGTGTTTTATTTTGGAGAAAGTATTCTGTTACCTGAATACCGTGGTTTAGGTTTAGGACATCGTTTTTTTGAAGAAAGAGAAACTCATGCCCGAAGTTTTGGCACTTGTAAAATTACCAGTTTCTGCTCAGTAGTTCGTGAGGAAAATCACCCTTTGAAACCTTCAGACTATCAGCCTTTAGATAAATTCTGGATAAAAAGAGGCTACCAAAAAGAGCCTTTACTTAAAAGCAATTTTGAATGGCTCGATATTGGAGAAAGTCAGCCTACTCAAAAAGAAATGATTTATTGGACAAAACAACTATCATGACCATCACCACAGCTTCGGCACAGTACCCAATTACCGAACACAAAAGCCTTGACCACTGGCGACTCCATACCGAACAATGGGTTGCCAAGGCCGCTCGCCAAGATGCTCAAATCTTACTTTTCCCTGAGTATGGTTCGATGGAATTGGTGAGTTTGTTTTCAGATGAAATTCGTGCAGATATTCGTTGGCAAGTTAGAGAACTTGATACACTCAAAGCTGATTTTTGCGAAACATTCAGTCATCTCGCTCGAAAATATCAAGTAACAATCATTGCCCCAAGTTTTCCTGTACTTGAAGGGGATAAAATTTATAACCGTGCATTTGTTTTTTCAGCAAAAGGCTTGATTGGCTATCAAGATAAGTTTTTTATGACTCGCTTCGAGAATGAAGAATGGGGAATTGATTCCGCACCCAAACAACTAACCGTTTTTGAAGGAGATTGGGGCAGTTTTGGCATTCAGATTTGTTATGATGTTGAATTTCCGATTGGTTCCCAAAACCTGTGTGCTGCTGGGGCTTCGCTTGTTCTTTCTCCAAGCTGTACCGAAACCATTCGTGGTGCAACCCGTGTGCACGTGGGAGCAAGAGCCAGAGCCTTAGAAAATCAATGTTATGTAGCAGTTTCGCAGACGATTGGTAATGCTGCGTGGTCGCCAGCAGTTGATATAAATTATGGTTTTGGTGCTTTTTATACAACTCCTGACAAAAATCTACCAGAGGAAGGAATTATCTCTACAAGCAAAGCTCAAGAAGAAGGTTGGTTAATAGAAACACTTGATTTTGAGAAAATTAAACAAGTAAGAACTGACGGACAGGTATTTAATTATAAAGATTTACAGCAATTAAATACCAGTTTTGAGACTGACGAGATAAAAATACTAAAAGTGAAAATCTAATTCTGATGAATTTCGTAGGAACGTCCAAATTGGACGTTCCTACGGGTAAGACTTAACCATTACGATTAAATTATAATTTCTTTATAAAAACCCAGTCAAGCCAATTTTTAGCACAACCTGATTAGTGCTGGTCAGAATCTGTTTAAATGATGCTTGATAAGTGCTGTTGATTTCAACCGAATTTGGTTTTACAATTCTTGTAGCGTCGGCTTGTTGGTAATACAGACCAATATCAAGATAATTGTTTTTTAGCTGTCCCGATAGTTTTATACCAAGCCCCACTCCTGCCCCATAATTCGGCACAAGCTTATTCACAGCTTTCAGAATTTCGCTCTCGTCTTGTCCGAATTGCTCAACAACACTCGTTCGGATGAGCTTAGCTCCAAAAAAAGCATCAGCATAAGGATTCAGTTTTGAACTCCACAAAATCGGACGATAACGAGCCACTCCATTGAGCCAAAACGAATGATTTGCTACGTAAAAATCACCTGAAGATGCACTGATTGGTTCTTTATCTCTTCCGTTCGACTGAAAGCCGAATTCTCCACCATAAAATACGGTTGATGCTTTGCTTCTTTTATACGGATTCATCAAACCACCAATAACTAAACCACCTTTTGTACCAGCTTTATCAGCATCTTCCAATATTTTCTGATAATTTCCGACAGCATTTCCCAAATTCAACGATATATACCACGAATACTTATCTTCAAGATACTTTTCGGTTTTATCTTGAGCAGCAGCACTGAAAATCAAACAATTAAGCACTATCAAAAGGTATATAATCGGTTTCATCTTTTGTTGTGGTAGGTGATTATTCTTGGCACAATTCAGTAAATTGTGCTACTTGGCGGTCAGATATGCAAACGGCACAATCATTTCTTCTATCGAAATGCCTCCGTGCTGAAAAGTATCACGATAATGACTCACGTAATGGTTATAATTATTCGGGTATGCAAAGAAATAATCTTCCATTGTAAAGAAATACGCCGTTGAAATATTGGGCTTCGGAAGCATAAAGGTTTCTGGCTTACGAACTACCAAAACGTGGTCGTTTTTATCATCTAAGTTTAGATTTTTGCCTTGTTTATAACGTAAATTAGTATTTACGTTTCTATCGCCGACGATACGTTTTGGATGTTTTACTTTTATCATTCCATGGTCGGTCGTAATGACCAAACGTCCTTTTTTCTCGGCAATTCTCTTCAATAAGTCCAATAAAGGCGAATGTTCGAGCCAAGATTTAGTAATTGAACGATACGCCGACTCATCGGGTGCAAGTTCTTTAATCATACCCATTTCGGTACGAGAATGAGAAAGCATATCCACAAAATTATAGACAATAGCTACGAGCTGGTTTTTCAATAAATTATTGAAATTATCGACTAAACTTTTGCCTTGTGCCGTATTCAGAATTTTGTGGTAAGAAAAACTGATATTCTGACGGCTTTTCTCGATTTGGCGTTTCAAAAACTCACCTTCATTATTATTCAAGGCATCTTCGTTTTCGCCTTCATCGTTTACCCACAAATCAGGGTGATATTTGGCCATATCCGAAGGCATCATTCCCGAAAAAATCGCATTTCGGGCATACGAAGTAGCTGTTGGCAAAATCGCATAATAATCACTCTCTTCTTCTACATTAAAATAATCTGAAATTACTTCTTCAATAACCTTCCATTGGTCGTAGCGAAGGTTATCAATCAGTAAAAAGAAAAGTGGAGAATCATTTTTTACCAGAGGAAAAACCTTATTTTTCATCAACTGGTGAGAAAGCAAAGGTTTATCAGCTTTGGGGTCAGAGAGCCAGTCTTCGTAGTTTTCTTCAATAAACTTGCAAAAATTTGAGTTGGCTTCAGCCTTTTGCATACCAAAAACTTCCTCCATACTTTTATCATCTGATTTATCGAGTTGAAGCTCCCAAAAAATCAGTTTTTTATAAATTTCTGACCATTCTTCATGTCCAATACGGTCGTTATATTGCATGGCCAAGTTTCTGAAATCTTGCTGATACCCCAGATTAGTTTTCTCCGAAATCAGGCGTTTATTATCAAGAATTTTCTTGACAGATAGCAAAATCTGATTCGGATTAATTGGTTTTATCAAATAATCAGCAATTTGCGAACCGATTGCATCTTCCATTATACGTTCTTCTTCCGACTTCGTAATCATCACAACTGGCAAGTTTGGCTTCAAGACCTTAATCTTTGAAAGTGTCTCCAAACCTGTCATTCCTGGCATCATTTCATCCAAAAATACTACATCGAATCGTTCAGACTCTACCTTATCGAGTGCATCAGCTCCACTTGGCACAGGCGTTACGTCATAGCCTTTAGCTTGCAAGAAAATTATGTATGGTTTTAATAAATCTATTTCATCATCGGCCCAAAGAATGTTGTATCGCATAAAATATGGTTTAAATCCCCCCAATCGCAACGGTATTGGGGAATTTCGTTAAATTAAAAAAAGACTACTTTGTAATTTATCTTTAACGGAATAAACTCTCTTTTGTTGCTTTCGCCTTTCTTAAAAAATCACAAAAGACTTTTATTCAACTTTTCTAAATCCTCGGGGGTATCAACGCCAATACTTTCGTAATTAGTAATCGTTGCATAAATTTTATACCCATAACCCAGCCAGCGTAATTGTTCAAGCTTTTCGGTATTTTCGAGGGGTGATGGTGGCAAATGCGAAATCTGCTCTAAAACATCATTTCGATAGGCATACAAACCAATGTGCTTGTAAAAATCGGCATGTTCGAGCCATGTTTCGGGTTCGTGACCACGCACATAAGGTACGGTTTGACGACTAAAATACAAGCATTGCTTTCGCATCGTAAGCACAGCTTTCACCACATTTGGGTCAAAAAGTGTTTCATAATCACTTATTTTTTTTACTGCCGTTGCAATTTCAGTCTTAAAATCAAGCAGTTTCGCCATTTGTTCTATTGTTTCAGGGTCGATGAAAGGTTCATCGCCTTGAATATTGATAATATAATCAAATTTACTACTCCCACCTGCTTTTTGAAGGGCTTCAAAACAACGGTCAGTACCACTTGGATGATTTTCAGATGTCATGTAGGCTTCGCCACCAAATGAAATTACGTGGCTAAGAATACGAGGGTCATCTGTGGCTACAACAACTTTACTTAGGCTTTTTGCCTTTTGTGATTGCTCATATACTCGCTGAATCATGCTTTTTCCACCAATATCAGCCAAAGGCTTCCCTGGAAAGCGACTCGAAGCGAATCTTGCTGGAATTATACCGAGAATTTTCATAGGTTTTGTTGCTTGAAAGTGGCGAATTTACACCAAAAAAAAAATATATACGTTAATCTGTCACAGAATCGTTAAATTTGCATAAAATTGAATTAAATACCAGTGAAAAACGAAGAAATTTCGACACTTTGGTTCCATCGTGCATTATAAAAATTTAATTACGCCTATATGTTCAGATTGTTTTGTTGCATAATAGCTTTAGGGTTTATTCTAACAAACGCTTATGCTAATCCCGTTGATTCGCTTGGAGTTGAGAAAAGAAACGGAAAGATTTTAGTTCAACATAAAGTTGAGAAAGGCGAAACGCTGTATTCTATTCTGAGAAGATATGATTGCACGGAAAAAGATTTTTTAGCAGCAAATACTTCGTTTAAAAAAGGAACAACGATAGCTCCAGAGCAAGTAATTGAGATTCCATTCAAAAGTAAAAAAATAGCAAAAAAAGCACCAGTCGTAGAAATAATTCCAGCCCCAGCAACTTCTAAAAACGACAAAAAAAATATCGACGAAAACGGTATTGAAATAGTCGATATTCCAGAAGCTACGCCAAAAGAAACAGCTCCAGTTAGTGAAAAAGTTAGTCAAACTGATTCAGCAAAAGGAGTTTTGGAAAAAACTAATGCCGTAAAAAAAACAACGCCAGCGAAAGCTCCACTTAAAGGCAAAACCCATACAGTACTTGCTGGACAAAACCTTTTTACGGTTGCAAAACTATATAATATAAAAGTTTGGCAAATCAGAGAATGGAATGGTTTGACCAACGATGCCTTGAGGGTCAATCAAGTTTTGACGGTAGAAAAGCCTGCAAATTTTGTAGCGAAAGTAGTCAAAAAAGATACGCTAAAGCCAAAAACCGTACAGGTACAAGCCCCTGCGGGCGATGTGGCGGTAAAAGAGAAAGAACAACTCAAAGACCAAGCTGTTGTAAATAAACCCGTAACCAGCAAACCAGCAGCCACTACCGTACCAAATGCTCCAGGTGGCAAGAAGTTTTCGGAACAAGGAATTGCTGAAATGATTGATGCGGGTGCCAGCACCAATAAATTTTTGGCTTTACACCGCACAGCTCCAGTTGGCACGCTCATTAAAGTTGCGAATCAGGCCAATGGCCAAAGTGTTTGGGTAAAAGTTATCGGTAAACTAAGCTCAGCAGGCGATGTAGTGATAAAAATTTCACCGAAGGCTTTTGAGAAATTATCACCAAAAGATAAACGAATCAGAGCTGACTTGAGTTATAGTGTTAGTAATTAGTCCACAGTCTATACACTGTTAGGCTAACTTTTTTTCATTTCATTTTTTAGCTTTTTATGCAAACCAAGTCAAAAATTTGGACGGTTTTATTTGCAGTCTTATATCCTTTCATTACATTATTCGGTTTTTTATTTACCGCTATTGTGGCCGTTTTTTCGTGGATTTCTAATACAGTAGTTTGGGTTTTAAAGAAGATAAAATCATAAGATAATGTCGCAAATCATTATTGATTTACTGAACGAAAAGTACGAGTTGTTCAATCAACCTGACTTTATTCCGCACGATCCAATCAGTATTCCGCATCAGTTTAGTAAAAAGCAAGATATAGAAATTACAGGTTTTATTGCCGCTACTCTCGCTTGGGGGCAACGAAAAACCATCATCAATAAATGTAATGAGCTCATTAGCTTAATGGATAATGCTCCCTACGATTTCATCAAAAATCACCAAGATTCCGACCTCAAACGCTTTCTTTCTTTCAAGCATCGTACTTTTAATGCCACCGATACGCTTTATTTCATAGAATTTTTCAAGGATTTTTACGCAAAAAATGACTCTCTTGAAAATGCCTTTTTAGTAAGCTTAAAACCTGATGATGATGACATTAGGATTGGTTTAGAAAACTTTCAAAACGTATTTTTCAGCATAGAAGATTACCCGATTCGTACACGCAAGCACGTGGCTACGCCCGCACGGAATTCGTCTTGTAAGCGTATTAATATGTTCTTGCGTTGGATGGTCAGAAAAGATAACAAAGGCGTTGATTTTGGTATTTGGAATAAAATAAAAACATCGCAGTTGGTTTGCCCCTGCGATGTTCATGTTGAGCGTGTTGCTCGAAAACTCGGTCTGATTACTCGTCCAAAACCCGACTGGCAAACGGCCGTCGAACTTACGCAAAATCTCAAGCAACTCGACCCAATCGACCCCGTAAAGTATGATTTTGCACTGTTTGGGTTAGGTGTTGAAGGATATATGTAGAGATTTACGAATGTAGAATGACGAGTTACGAATTTTATTTACTCGTCATTCTAAATTCGTCATTTTCTCAAAGTCCGTATTTATCAAGCAAATAAACCAAGGCAGCCATTGAAGCAGCTCCAAGATTTAGCTCACGTTCATTCACAGCTTCGAGCGTGTCAGTCTTTGCGTGATGAAAATCGAAATAGCGTTGAGAATCTGGTTTAAAACCAATCAATAAAGTACCTTGTTGGCCTAATGGGCCAATATCAGCACCGCCGCTTCCTCTGCCAATTTCTTTCAAATCATAAGCTGAAAGTAGGTTTTTATAAACCGTAACTTTGGAAATTTGGGCATCAGTTCCTACCATTCCGAAACCTCTTGGCGTAAATCCGCCATTATCTGACTCGATTGCCGCAATGTGTTTTTCGTTATTTTGTTTGGCTAAATCAGCGTATTTTGTTCCGCCACGCAAACCATTTTCTTCATTCATAAACATCACCACTCTAATTGTGCGTTTGGGTTTGATACCCAAAGCCTTCAAAGCACGCAAAACCTCTATTGATTGCACACAACCTGCACCATCGTCTTGAGCACCTTCGGCCAAATCCCATGAATCAAGATGTCCACCAACTACAATAATTTCATCTGGTTTTTCTGTTCCTTTGATTTCTCCAACCACATTATGTGAGGGAGCATCAGGTAAGGATTCACAACTTTGTTTGAAATAAAATTTCAATTTAGGGTTTTCTTTGAGCATCTTACTCAATAAATTTGCTCCATTAGTGCTAATTGCTGCCGTAGGAATCATCGGCACGCCCGTTGCATAACGCATACCACCTGTGTGCGGATTATCATCTTGCAGTGTCGTCATCGAACGCACAATTGCACCTACTGCACCATACTTTGCAGCTTGTGAAGCACCATTTCCACGTTGGTTTACCGCACCTCCATACGCCTCAAATGTATTAATTTTTGTAGCATCCATCGGACGATTAAAAAGCACAATTTTACCTTTTACTTTTTCTGTTCCGAGTGCTTCGAGTTCTTCAAAATTCTTTACTTCAATCACTTCCGCCTTAATTCCAGCTATTGGGGTAGCAATCGAACCACCTAATGCTGCAATTGGCACATTAATTTTTTGTTTACCCGCTTCTATAAACGCTGTTTCTTTTTGCCCACGTACCCAATGCGGCACCATTACATCTTGCAGGAATACACGCTCAAAGCCATATTCTTCCATTACTTTTTTTGTGTATTGAACAGCCTTTGCTGCACCATCCGAACCGCTAAGTCTTGGACCAATTTTCTTACTCAAATACGTGAGCGTTTTGTAAGCCTCCCCTTTTGAAAGGATTTCATTATAAATTTTTCGGATTACGAGCGAATCACTGTCTTGTGAAAAAGCTGAAAACGAACAAAAAAGAAGAAGTACTACGATTTTTTTCATGTTTGTATAATACGGTAGGTTTCGTTTATTGATTAGGCAATTTAGAAAAAAACGGTGAGTTTATCATCATATTAAATAGTGGTAAAAGGGAAATTATTTGAAAAATATTTTTCTAAATACTCAATTTATAGCAAATATTATTTTTGTTATAAGTATTCTTAAAAAAGATATATCTTTGTTCAATAAAAACTTTTCGCAAATATGATTGAAACTAAAGAGTCAGTAGTAGAAATAAAAAAAATTAAGTTAAAACAACAACTTTTAAAGGAATTATACCTCAATGGACCTAATACAATCATTGATTTAAGTAAAACACTACATTCAAGTCCGCCGTCGGTAAATGTGCTTTTCATTGAACTAATGCAAGAGGGGTGGCTTACGGAAGTCGGAACGGGTAATTCAAAGTCGGGTAGAAAGCCAGTACTTTACGGCCTAAATGCCAATCATGGCTTTATTCTGACTTGGCTCATTAATAAATTCGATAGTACAATTATATTATATAACCTGAAAAATGAAGTTTGTGCCAAGAAAAAATTTAAACTTCAAATCGAAAATAATACGGCTTATGGCACATTTATTTTAGAAAAATCAATTGAATTTCTAAAAAAAGAAGGCTTTAGCACCGAAAAAATCTTAGGCATTGGCATCTGTATGCCTGGTTTGATTGATAAAGAATCAGGTTATAATTTCTCTTATCCAACCAGCGAAGGCAAGCCAATAAATATTTTAATGAGTGAACACTTCAATGTTCCATCTTATACGCTTAACGATGCAAAAGCCATTGCTTTGGGTGAAAAACGCTTCGGATTGGCACATGATTTCAATAATGTACTGGCTATCAATATCGATTGGGGTGTTGGTTTAGGAATTTTGATTGATGGAGAGGTTTTCAACGGTACTTCTGGTTTTACGGGCGAACTCGGGCACATTCAGGTACGTGGTGCGGGCGAACTTTGTTCGTGCGGGAAAATTGGTTGTTTAGAAACCGTTGCAACGGCCCAAGTACTTATCAAAAGAGTAAAAGAAGAGTTGCAAAATGGTCGAGTTTCAAAGATTGTGCAACTCACAAAAGGCGATATTGAATCAGTCGATGAAGATATGATTATTGCAGCTACTCATTCGGGCGATGAACTTTGTATTGATTTACTCAACGAAATCGGAACCGAACTGGGCAAAGCTCTTTCGATTGCTGTTCATTTATTTAATCCAGAATTGATTTTGGTTGATGGTCTTCTGGCCAAAGCCGATAAATTTATCACAATTCCGATTGAACAGGCAATCAATAAATATTGCTTGAGCGAATTTAAAACCAAATTATCGGTCAATACTTCTCAACTGGACGAGTCAGCAGGTTTTTTAGGCACTTTTTCGTTCGTTTTAGAACATTTATTTGATGAAGTTTAAAGAATGAAGAATTAAGAATTGAAAATGCAAAACACTGATTATAAGCATTTTGCACAGACTACATTCTTAATTCTTAATTCTCAATTATCGCAGTTCCTTCATCAATTCTTATAACATAACTTTTACCACCCACTTTATCAATTGCTTCGGCTACTTTTTCGGGGTTATTTGGAGCATAAACAAACATACACCCTCCCCCACCTGAACCATTAATTTTTCCGCCTAAAGCACCTGCATTCATGGCTGCTTCAAGCATTCGTTCAATTTTTGGCGTGGAAATATGCAAAACATCTCTCAAAATAGTGTGGTGTTCGAGCAGTAAATTGCCTAAAATTTCATCAGTCATTTTATCAGCTTTGAAGAGGTCTAAAGCTTCACGTAAAATATCTCGATTTCGTAGCGTTCCGAGCAAAAGTGTATAATCATCTTCGCTCAAAAATGCTTGTAATTTTTCTTTTTCGGCAGAATCAAAAGTATGTAGTGAAAAATCGGGTAATTGTTCTTTTATTTTCTCAATGAGTGCCAAACGGGCAAATTTTGCCCGTTGCAAAACTCCAATCGTATCTTTTGGTTCGCATGAGTCGGCCAGCACAAAACTACCAAGTTTTGGTTCGATAGCCTCGGCGGTTGTGATTGGGTCAAATTCCAAATATACGGCATTGCCGATGGCGGTAGAAAGATGGTCCATCATGCCGCCAGGTTCGCCAAACTCAACTACTTCGGCTTGATAAGCCATTTCGCCCAATTCTTTAGATGTAAATTCATGTGGAATATCGGCCATTTTCGATAAAAAATGAATCCAAGTAACCAATAATGCTGACGAACTTGATGTACCCGAATTGATAGGAATATTACCTCTTACGGTACATTCTAAACCTTTTGAAAAAGTTAAACCTTTATCAATCAGCACATTATAACCACTTCTAAAATAATCTCTTTTTTGTTGATAGGACATTCGAGTTGCCGAAATCTCTATGAGCAACTCAGAACCAATATCGGGTAAATGAATAACGATTTGGTTATCGGCACGATGCTCGCCTGACATATCGACCCTACGAGAAATTGCCGCAGCAATAACGGGTAAACCGAGATAATCTTGATGTTCTCCGAAAAGACAAATACGTCCTGGAGTTGATATTTTTATCATCAATCTATATTAAAATTTTATTTAAGTCTTATTTGCTCAAATTTAACACAAAACTCTCAAAAGATTAATTATTTATTTATCTATAATTTAATTATAAATAAATTTTTTAAAAATATTATGCAATTAACAAAAAAATATTTTTATTTGTATTGAAATTGATGGAGTCGAAAAGTCAAAGATATTTTTTTACATTATCGTCAACAAGCATCATAATTAATAGAGAAAGTTAGTAATTTAATTCTTATCCCTTATTTCGCTTGAGATAAGGGATTTTTTGCATTAAAAAGCCTCGCTAAGGACTTAGCGAGGCTTTTTAATAATTGTATGATATATCGAAAGCCTATTATGCTTGAGCTGGTTTTCTTTTTTGCCAGAAGAACAAAATTACGAATGCTACAATCAAAATCGCTGGGAATAATACCATTGTGCTAAGTGTAGCTTGTCCAGCAGCCAGTTCCATTTCATCACCAGTTAAGCCAGCGGCTGTTTGTTCAGCTTTTGCTGAGTCAATCCAACGACCAATAATTGGTTGGAAAATTGAAGTTGAAAACATACCTACACCACCAATGATTGACATACCCAGTGCACCACTCAAAGGCACTTTTTCGGCAATAAAACCAACCATATTTGGCCAGAATAACGCCACACCCATTGCAAAAAATACCGCCGCAACATAAGCCATTGAGCCAGTTTGTGTACTAAATAAGTAGATACCGATAGCAGCTAAAACAGCCGAACCAAGTAAAACACCAGTTTGGTCAAATTTCTCAACGATTGGGCCGGCAAAGAATCTGATAACCGCCATCAAACCAGTTACCAACGCTAAAATAAGCATTGGGCTTGCACCTGATTTACTCATAATTAAGCCAGTCCATTGTTGTGGACCAAACTCTGTGATGGCAGTAAGAGCCATACAAGCAAACATAAAGATATACAAAGGTGTAGCCATTGCTTTTAGGTTCTCGCCGATTGAAGTTACACCTTCAGTTTTAGGTTTTGGAAACTCTTGTCCCCAAAATAGATAAGCATATATTAATGTTGGCACTAAAATTAACCAAATTTGTGGCTGCCATCCTAAGCCCAGTTGTTTTGTCATCACCTCTGACAACAAACTACCTACCACAATTCCGCCAGGAAACCACATGTGAAAACGGTTCAACATTTTGCTCATTTGTGAGCCAGAATAAGCATCAGCAATCATCGGATTACAAGCGGCTTCTGTACAGCCATTACCGATACCAATCAAGAATGTTGAAACCAAAAGACCAGTATATCCACCCAATACTTGTGGATAAAGCGTCAAGAGAATACCGAGAGCGTGACACACGAAAGCAATCATCATGATTTTTTTCGGGCCTACGGTATGATACACGAGTCCACCAACAATCATGGCAATCGGGAAGCCCAAAAACCACATCGAATTAATGAAACCAAGCTGCTCGGCTGATAAATTAAAATCTGTTGCTAATTGCGGAAGAATCCCCGCACGAATACTAAAAGAAAAGGCTGTTGTGATGAGAGCAAAACAACTTCCCAGAAAAAGACGGTTCTGATTTACCATAGTTTTAGAAGGTTTTAAGGGTTTTGAATAAATTGAGCCGTAAAAATAGAATATTTTAAATTTTCCCAAAAGAAAATCCTATTTTTAATTGTTGATTCGACACTTTTTCAGAAATTTGGCAACGCAATTAACAAGAATCTGTGGTTTTATGTAAATTGCTACTCAAATAAATTCTTTTGTATGGAAACGACTCTTTCACCGAAAAAACGTTATCGTCATCACTTCGCAAAGCATGAGATTCCAAAATCACTCATCTATGAAATGTACGATGGAAGACCTATGTATTATAAAGGTTATAAGGATGTGATGAATCATTTAAAAAGCACAGAAGAAATCTTGGGACAAAGTGATATTCAAGGAATTATAGTTAATGTAATATTAAGATATTTAATGCGAAATATCGATGATGAAAAGTATTTTGCAATGAGTAATGAAACAGGATTCCATCTATCAAAAAACAATAATATTTCATCTGATATTGTGATTTTTGATAAGGAAACCCTAAAAAATAGAGAAAATAAAGGCAAATATTTTGATATTCCTCCACTGGCAGTTATCGAAATAGATATTGAAGCTGATGCCAAAGACTTCGGCCTTAGTGAATTTGATTATTACTCTATGAAAACTAAAAGTCTATTAGACTTTGGGGTAAAAGAAATTTTTTGGTTTTTTTCGGCATCAAAACAAGTAGCTATTGCTCGTCCGAACCAAGATTGGATTATTGCAAATTGGGATAAAGAATTAGTTGTTTTGGGTGAATATAAATTTTCGCTCGAAAAACTACTCGAAAAAGAAGGATTTAAACTTTAGAAAACTCTATAAAATTTAGTGTAAATCACAACACATTCAACATTAATCATTAAAAATTAATCATTATTTAAACTATGGCTCGTAAAATCCGAATAGGTATGGTTGGCGGTGGTCGAGGAGCATTCATCGGGGGTGTTCATCGAATTGCGGCTGCCATTGATGGTGAAATCGAATTAGTTGGTGGGGCTTTTAGTTCTACACCAGAAAAATCAAAAGCATCGGGCGAAGACTTAATGCTTGACCCCGCTCGTTGCTACGGCGATTTCAAAGAAATGATTCAAAAAGAAAAGCGTCGCAAAGACCGCATGGACGCTATTTCAATCGTTACACCCAATCACATGCACTTTGCTCCCGCAAAAATGGCCTTAGAAAATGGCTTCCATGTGATTTGCGATAAACCCGTAACTTTCACACTTTCGGAAGCTCGAAAACTGAAAGACATCGTTGAAAAAACAGGTTTAACATTTGCTCTAACGCACAATTACACTGGTTATCCGATGATAAAACAAGCACGTGCCATGATACAAGCAGGTGCGATTGGTAATATCCGTAAAGTTATCGTTGAGTACCCACAAGGCTGGTTGTCATTTCCTGAAGAACAGACAGGTAACAACAAACAAGCCGAATGGCGTACTGACCCTAAGCGTTCGGGTATTGCTGGAGCGGTAGGTGATATTGGAACACACGCTGAAAACTTGGCTGAGTATGTAACTGGCCTGAAAATAACGGAACTTTGTGCCGATGTTTCGACATTTGTGGAAGGTCGCCTTCTTGATGATGATGCCAACGTTTTATTGCATTTCGATAATGGAGCAAAAGGTATTCTGACTTGCAGCCAGATTGCTAATGGTGAGCAAAATGGACTAAGCATCAGAGTTTATGGCGAACTTGGAAGTTTATTCTGGCACCAAGAAACACCTCAATATTTAAGACACAAGTCTATTGATGGACAAAGAATTTTTGAACCATCAGTGGGCGATTTATACGAGGCCGCTAAAGTAAGTTCACGCATTCCATTTGGACATCCAGAAGGTTATTTGGAGGCGTTTGCTAATATTTACAAAAACTTTGCTCGCACAGTTCGTAAGCGAATGAATGGCGAAACACCCAACGAATTCGACCTTGATTTCCCAACCATTGAAGATGGAATCAGAGGTATGCAGTTTGTGGAAACAGTAATTGCTTCTGGTAAATCTAATAGCAAATGGATTAAAATGAAATTTTGAATGATAGAATGAGTGAATGATAGAGTATTTTAAAACTAAAATCCATCATTCACTCACTTTATTCAAAATTGATTTATGTATGCAAGAAAAAGAAGCATTTATAGACGAAGCAAAAATTATTGGCAAACAACTACTTCGTTCGGCAAGCTCTGTTGGCTCAAATTACAGAGCAGTTTGCAGAGCAAGAAGTCAAGCTGAATTTTACTCAAAATTAAGTATTACTATCGAAGAGGCTGAAGAATCCTTATTTTGGTTAGAAATCTTAGTGGAATCAAACATAGTTGCTAAAAATAAACTACACGAGTTAATTAAAGAAGCCGAAGAAATCGTAAAAGTTCTTTCAAAGGCAAGAAAAAATACAAATTGAAAATATTCACTCATTCTATCATTCAATCATTCAAAATTGATTTATGAAAACAATAAAAGGACCAGCGATATTTCTTGCTCAATTCATGGGCGATGAAGCACCATTTAATTCACTCGATACAATTGCCGACTATATGGCAGGGCTTGGCTACAAAGGCTTACAACTTAATTCATGGGATAGCCGTGTGATTGACCTCCAAAAAGCAGCAGAGAGCCAAACTTACTGTGATGAATTAAAAGGAAAATTAAAAGATAAAGGCTTAGAAATTACTGAATTATCGACTCACCTTCAAGGGCAGTTGATTGCTTCGCACCCTGCATATAATACTATGTATGATGCGTTTGCACCAGCAGCCGTACATGGCAATGAGCCAGCACGTCGCCAATGGGCTGAGCAACAACTCAGATGGGGAGCAAAAGCATCTCAAAATCTTGGACTGAAATCTCACGTTGGTTTTTCTGGTGCATTGGCTTGGCCATTCTTGTACCCGTGGCCACAACGTCCAAGCGGTTTGATCGAAACAGCATTCAAAGAATTAGCCAACCGTTGGAAACCAATCTTGGATTATTACGATGAGTGTGGCGTTGATTATTGCTACGAATTACACCCAGGTGAAGATTTGTTCGATGGAACAACTTTTGAAATGTTTGTAGATTATTTGGGCGGACACTCACGTGCGTGTATCAACTACGACCCAAGCCACTTTGTGCTGCAACACCTTGATTATTTGTCATTTATCGACCTTTATCATGACCGTATCAAGGCATTCCACGTGAAAGATGCCGAGTTTAATCCATCAGGAAAACAAGGGGTTTATAGTGGTTATGCTGGCTGGGCTGACCGTGCTGGTCGTTTCCGCTCTTTGGGCGATGGACAGGTTGATTTTAAAGGTATTTTCTCGAAACTATCACAATACGACTACGATTCGTGGGCTGTTTTGGAGTGGGAATGTTGTGTAAAATCATCTGAGCAAGGTGCTGCTGAAGGAGCTCCGTTTATTCAAAATCATATCATTCAAGTGGCTACTCGTGCATTTGATGATTTTGCGGCTACTGGTGCCGACGAAGCAGTGAATCGCCGAGTTTTAGGGATTTAAAATCAGTAGTGTCGTTCAGATAAAAGATAAATTGGGGTTGAAGGAATTTCAGCCCCAATTTTAAAGTATTACTCATTTTGAAACTTTTAGCAAAATAAGAGTGCCAAAGTTTTGTCCATACTATCTACCTTTTTGTCGATTTTTCTTCTTTCGACACATTTCTTCGTTAATCTTTTCTTTAATTTGCTTTGTAGTTTATTATTTATCAACCTCAATCATTTTTCAATGAAAACAACTTCAAAAATCCTTGCCTTTATCTTATTAGTGACCTCAACAAGTTTTGCACAAAAGAAGGGCAAGTGGGTAAAATTATTTGATGGAAAAACTTTCACTAATTGGCACGTTTATAATAAGGCAGGCCAGCCAATTACTGATAAATGGTCTATTAAAGATGGAGTAATGACTTTTGCAGGAAAAGCCAAAGGCGAAAAACATGGCGATGACCTTATAACCGACAAAGAATACGAAAATTTTGAACTCGAGTTAGAATGGAAAGTATCAGAAGGTGCAAATAGTGGTATTTTTTACGGCGTTTTTGAAGATAAAAAATACAGTGTTCCATACTTAACAGCTCCCGAAATTCAAGTACTTGACAATGAGCGTCACCCCGATGCAAAAGCGGGTAAAGATGGAAATCACAAAGCGGGTTCATTATACGATATGATTCCTTCAGCATCAGTTACGAAACCTGCAGGAGTGTGGAATACCGTAAAAATCATCAAAAACAAAGGAGAGGTTAGCATTTATCAAAATGGTACACTTTCAGTAAAATACAAATCAGAAGGCCCAGAATGGGATGAGATGGTAGCTAAAAGTAAATTTAAAGGCTGGGAGGGTTTTGGAAAATATAGCAAAGGCAAAATTGGGTTACAAGACCACGGTGATGCTGTTTCTTTCAAAAATATCCGTATCAGGGAGTTATGATTTGTTACTAACAATTTACAATATCACAAAAAATGCGAGCCGAAATCGACTCGCATTTTTTGTGTATTATCGTTTCCAGATTAATATCCTGGGTTTTGTACTAATGATTTGTTAGTATCAATTTCACGTTGTGGAATCGGAACTACTAATTTATTATCACTAAATACTAAAGCACCCACATTTCTTTTCAAACGTTTTGCATCGTGAACTTGGTGTCCTTCAAATGCTAATTCGAGCTTGCGTTCTGTCAAGATTGCATTCAAATCAACAGTTGTCAATGCTCTTGCACCTGATCTTGCTCTGATAAGATTAATATCAGCCAATGGTGTTGCTCCAATAGATGTATTCAGACGTTGGTTTGCTTCCGCACGAATCAAATACATTTCAGCCAAACGAGCCACTGGCACATCGCCATATTGGTCAAGGAATTTAGCTGTAAAGTTATTGTTTGACGCTCTTACGAAAAATGTACCTCTTTCGTCACCAGCAGCATAAAGTGCTAAGTGTTTAGCCTGAACACGAATATCTCCACGACCTTGGAAAGTAGAAGGAGCAAAAAATGTATTCATATCATTTGTTCCATCTTGGTCAGTGATGATTATCTTGAAAATTATCTCACTTTCATTTGAGGCATCTTCAAATGCTTCGGCAAATGTAGAAGTTAGTTCAAACTGATTACTTGAAATTACTCTATTTGCAGCATCACGGGCAGCAGCGTAGTTTCCTTGTTGTAAGTAAACTCTTGCTAAAATAGCTTGTGCCGCATTTTTTGAAGCAAAACCTGCATCAGAAATATTACCTAAAAGCGTTTCTGCTTTAGTCAAATCTTCTAAAACTTGCGTATAAACAGCAGCAACAGTTGCTCTCGAACGGTTGTCAGCTTCTCCTACAACACGAGTTGGAGTTGTTACGAGTGGCACACCTAAGTTAGTGTTATTATCTCCATCGCCCCAGGCTTTCGCCCAAAGTCTAACTAAGTCAAAATATACTAAACCACGGATAAAACGAGCTTCACCTTCAACAGATGCTCTTTTGCTTGCTTCAACTTTATCTAAAGAAGCCAAAACATTATTTGCACGGTTGATTGTATTATACGCCTGCAACCATGAAGCTTGTGTTTGACCGTTTGTTGTAGTAATTGTTTTACGCCACAACTCATCAAGCGTAGAAAATGTACCAGCAAAACGCACTTCGGCATCATCACCTAAAAGGTCTCCCGAATACTGAACTGCTCCACCATAAAGGTTATTGCTCGCCAAGCCATCGTAAGCACCGATAAGGGTTACTTCTACATCTTGTGAGGTAGCAAGAGCCGTTGACTCTTCGATTGATTGTGTTGGCTTTACATCTAAGCGGCTATCACATGCTGTCATTAATACAGCCGATGCACCAACAAATAGCCAATTTTTTATATTTTTATTCATTTTATCTAATTTCTTTAAGTAAATCAATAAAGTGTTAGGCTATTAGAAACTAATATTTAAACCACCCATGAAAGTTTTTGCCTGAGGCGTTGTATAGAAGTCATAACCTAAAGCGATATTTGTTACAACATCATCGGCATTTACTTCAGGATCCCAACCAGAGTACTTCGTGAATGTCAACAAGTTTTGACCTGTCACATATAGTCTTACGTTGCTTAATTTTACTTTGCTAACCAATGATTTTGGTAAATTATAAGCCAATGTTACATTACGTAAACGAACGAATGAACCATCTTCAATGAAACGGCTTGATGCTTGAGCACCATTATTGAAGAACAAACGTGCTTGTGGAACGTTGGTATTGGTATTTTGTGGAGTCCAAGCTGCTAATTGGTTAACCGTTTGGTTATCTTCAAAACGTCCATTAGCCGAAGAGAAACGACCTACACCGTAGAAGTTAAGTTTGTTTCCGAACACACCATTGAAGAATACACTCAACTCAAGGCCTTTATAACTAAACGTATTAGTTACACCTGCAACCCATTTCGGAAGTGGACTACCAATAACTGTACGTTGTGCTTGACTATAAGTCTTAGTAGTAGAGCGGTCAATTGTACCGTCAGAATTTTTAGTGTTTTTGTAGAAAAGAGCATCACCATTGGCAGGGTCAACTCCAGCATATTCTACTGTAAAGAAAGTACCCAGCGGTTGTCCTTCTACGGCACGGCTCATGTTTGCCAAACCACCTTCGATTACTTGTCCTTGTAGGTCAGTAATTTTGTTTTTGTTGGTAGAAGCATTCAAGCTTGTTTTCCACTTAAATTGCCCAACGAGGTTATCAGTATTCAATACAAATTCAAACCCTTTGTTAGTCAATGCACCAACGTTTTTAGTTTGTGTCGAGAAACCTGTTGTTCCTGGTACGTTAACATTCAACAATAAACCAGTCGTATTTTTTTCGTAGTAATCAATTTCACCATTGATACGGTTTTTCAAGAGACCGAAGTCTAAACCAATATCAATTTGTTGCGTAGTTTCCCAGCCAAGTGAAGGATTCGCCAATTGTGAAGGGCGTTGTCCTGGTAACGCTGCATAACCTGCATCACCCGTAAACAAACCTAATTGCGGGAAATTTCCGATTTCGGCATTACCTGTTTTACCCCAGCTTGCACGAAGTTTCAAAAAGCTGATCGCTTCGATATTTTTCAAGAAGCTTTCTTCTGAAAGGACCCACCCAGCCGAAACCGCAGGGAAGAAACCATAACGATTATCGGCACCGAAGCGTGACGAACCATCAATTCTGGCACTTAATCCTAATAAATATCTATCGTTAAATTTATAGTTTACACGAGTAAAGTAAGAAGCAAAACGATAGTCAGATTGAGTTGAACTTGCATCAGTTTTACGAGCAGCACTCGCAATCATACGGTAAGCATCCGATGGAAAATCTCTACCTTCTGCAGCGTTTGTTTTTGTTTGTGAGTTTTGATACGACAAACCAGCAGTTGCATTAATTCCGTGTTTTCCAAATACATTATCGTAAACGAAATAGTTGTTAGTATTATAGTTTTCAACTCTTACGAAACGATTGTAGCCATAACCAAGTGGAGCTCCGAAATTACGTTGAGTTTTGCTATTATAATATTGTTCTTCTTGTTGATTCAATAAATCAAGAGCAAATTCTGTACGGAAACGAAGTCCTTTCATGATTGACAACTCACCATAAACACTATTGATATTACGGTGTACGGTAGTGTTGTAGTAAGCATTACCGATATTAATCATTGCATTGTAATAAACTGGAATCGAAATATCGCCAGGAGCCGTTCCCGTTGGAAGACCAGTCTCTGGGTCAGTTGCAGGAGTCATTGGTGGTAAAGCTACCAATTGCAATGGGTTATCGAACTGACGGTCGCCAGATACACGCTCATTTAACGAACGAGTAAGACCCATGTTCATTCCGATGCTCAAACGCTCAGATACTTTATGATTGAGGTTCATACGACCAGTCATACGATTGAAAGCATTACCCAACAAAATACCAGTTTGATCAAGTAATTGTCCTGAAATGAAAAATGTAGTTTTATCATTACCACCACTCAAATTCAAATCATATTGAGCAGAAGGAGCTTCTTGGAACGCTAAAGAACCCCAATCAGTATCAGCTTGTTTAGCTGTGCCGAGTGTTCCGAGACTTTGCGTATCAAAGAAACTCTCCATGTATGAAGTGTAAGAATCTGGGTCTTTTACATCATATCCATCAATTGCATCTGAGTTAGCAGCAGCTACACGATAAAAATCAATGTATTGTTGTGTATTCAAGAATTTCAAGATTTTAGTTGGTGTGCTTTTTCCATATTGCATTCCAAACGAAACTTTTGTTTTTCCTGACTTACCTTTTTTAGTAGTAATTAAAACAACACCATTAGCCGCACGAGCACCATAGATAGCACCTGCCGAAGCATCTTTCAAAATTTCGATTGACTCAATATCTTGTGGGTTAATATCAACCAATGGGTTAGTATCCCCACCATTGATACCTAAGTCACCTTGTGTCATCGGAATACCGTCTAATACATATAATGGCTCATTTGAAGCCGAAACTGACGACTGTCCACGTACACGCACCTGAATACCTTGAGCTAATTTACCTGTACCTTGGTTAATCTGCACACCCGCAGCTTTACCCTGAATACTTTGCTCAAATGTAGTTACTGGCATGTCTTGGATATCGCTTGCTTTAATTTTAACGATATTTCCTGTTAAATCACGTTTGATTTGAGAGCCGTAACCAGTTACAACAACTTCATTTAATGATTTTACATCAGATGATAAAGTAAAGTCAACAACACTACGGTTGCCTACAACTTGCTCGGCATCAGCAAAACCGATAAAACTTGCCTGTAATGTTGAATTGGCAGGTACAGATAATTTATAAGTACCTTTTTCATCAGTACTTGTTCCTTTTGTTGTACCCTTGATTGTGATTGATACCCCTGGAAGCGGACTACCATCTTCGCTCGATGTAACTTTTCCCGTTACAACGGTCTGTGCATTTCCCCAAAAAGAAGTAAAGAGAAATAAACACGCCAACGAAACTCGTAGAAGTTTGTTCATTCGTAAGTTTTAGTTTGTTAAACAATAATTAATAAAGAACTATAAAATTAATCAATGCTTTACATAAAAAGTTTGATTATTCAATATTTTAAATAAAAAAACAAATAATTTAATATGAAAAATAAATATAGTACAATATTTAAGCTTTTTCTTTCATACATATAAAGATTCCAAAGCAAAACTCCTCCAAAGATTTTTTTTCTTTGAAGGAGTTAAAATACTTTGACAGATTATCATTGAATTTTTGCCATCATTCCAGCTTTATCAATAAAACCAACATTAGTCCAAGTCAAGGCATTATTTTTATAGACCTTTATCGTAGGCAAAGCATCAATTTGAAGTTCTTTGCAGAGCTCAACATTATCATCGGCATTGATTCGTACAACCGTCACTTTATCAGCCATTTCTTTGGTAATTGCGTCAATATCAGGTTTCATTTGCTTGCATGGTCCACACCAATCGGCATAGAAATCTACCAAAACAACTTTGTCGGTATCGAATAATTTCTCGTAATCGGCCTTGCTCATGCCTGTGGCTTTAGGCTTTTCTAAGCTTATAGTTTCGGGAAGGTTTGCTCCTCGCCACTTCATTATGCCACCATCTAATTCGTAAACTTCTTTGAAACCAGCTCCACGCATGGCACTTGCCGCCGACGCACTTCGCCCACCGCTTAAACAATAGACAAATACGGGTTTCGATTTATCCAGCGTTTCGATTTGTTGTTTAAAATCACCGCCACTAATATCTATATTTTGAGCATTTTGTAAATGTCCACTCGAAAACTCATCGGGGGTACGCACATCAATTACGGGAGCATTGGGGAATTCTTTGATTTTCTCAGAAAATTCGACGGCCGTTAAATTAGCTTTTACTTTCTGCGATTGACCAGTAGAACAGCTATTCAGAATAACCGTAAAAGTGGTCAGGGCAACAATGATATATTTTTTCATTTAGTTTAAAAATTGGATATTAGCAATCATCGAAACTTTCGATTTGATTGAATTTGAAATCAAGCAAGCGGCTTCCGATTTTTGTAAAATTCGCTCGGCACGGTCTTTATCGGTTTCTTTATTGATAACCAACGTTGGTTCGAGAATCACTTCTGTCATCAGAAACTTTCCTTCTACTTGTTCCAGTTTTCCTTTGGCTTTGCAATCGAAAAGCTCAAAATCCAGTTTTGAGTTTTCGGCTACGGCCAGAAAGGTTGTCATAAAACAGCTATTTACGGCAGCCGTAAGCAAATGCTCTGGCGACCAAATTCCGTCAATTCCTTTCGGAAATGGTGGCGGAGTAGCCACTTCTATTACATCTTCTAATTCGGGCGAAGACATTTCGCCTTTTCGGTCTGAAATCCAGCTCAGATTTACATTAAAATAGTGTGGTTCCATTTTCTTATTTATTTTCTTAAATCTTTGGACGAATTTATTTAGAAATACAGATGCCAACTAAAATACTGATAATCAAATTATTACACATTCGTAAATCGTCATTCTAAATTCGTCATTTTCTTATTTATTTTACTTCTTCAATTTTCCTCGAATTTCTTTTAGAGGATGTTAGAACCGAACAACCATTAGCTCCGCAGCACCCAGTATTTGTAACTGCTTGGAACAAAAATAAAGCTGCAATAAACCCCGAAAGTGGGTCATGGAATTGTAGGGCAACAACAGCAGCATAAAGCCCCATGCCCAGTCTCAACCAACGCATAAAATGCCAATTGGTGAGTAATGTTTCTTTAGCCATCATAATTTATATTGTAGGCTTCCCCAACTTCCACCGTTGTAAACTTGGGTATAACCATTTGATGTAAGGATATTTTTGGCCGATGCACTACGCATACCCGATGCACAGCACGTAATAATCGGTTTGTTTTTATCTTTAAGCTTGCTCAGATTTCGCCCCAAAGAATCAACTGAAATATTGATTGCTCCTTTGATATGACCACTCGAAAATTCGCCTGCACTTCTCACATCCAGAATAATTGCCCCTTGTTTTACGAGTTCGGAGTAATCGACTTTTGGGCCAAATCCGAATAGGTTTTTGAGTGTATCTAACATTTTATGCACTTGCTAAAGATTGATAATAATTTACATCCAACCACGAACCACCATTATAGCACTCAAGGCCATGCTGTTGTAAATAACGATGTGCTTGTCCGCTTCTATTACCCGACGCACAACACAAAACTACGGGTGCTGTTAAAGCCTTTAGGTCTTCAACACGATATGGCACTTCGTTTAAAGGAATATTTACGGCTCCTGCTGCGTGTCCGCCACGAAATTCTTCGGGCGTTCGGACATCTACGATTGTGCCTTTCTTTTCTTGGATTATTTCTTCGATAGTCATTTTAGTATGATTTATAGATTATTGATTCGGCCTACCATACAGCTTCCGTAGCTTTTGATTTGCAATAACAAACCGTTTTTCTCGGTCGCTTCTGGATACCCCAACGAATAAAGTTTATTGATGATGCTTTCTCTGCCAATGTTTTCATAGGTTACCTTTACGGCATCTTTTTCTACATCAACCGCTACTTCTTTTACGCCACTTAGAGCAGCTATTTCTTTTTTGATTGTACTGGCACAGCCATTACATTTCAAGTTGGCAATTATTATTTCTTCGGTTTTCATGATTCTTTCTTGAAAATGTTTAATAATAAACTACCCATCACCGCACCGTAAAGCGTACTATTGAGTGGTTTGGAAGTTATTGTGCAAGTGCCACTTGCACAACCTACATAATGATAGTAGAGATAGCCACCAATCGCTCCGACAACGACTCCGATGATGGTTAGTTTATTGTTATTGATGAAATTCATATTGATTATTTTCCTTCTTTTTTGCGAGTAGAAATACCAAGAGGCAAGTATAATGGGCAAAAGCTCATGAAGCTGGTCAGGATAAATGCTCCAGCAATAACCAATAAAATAATGGCAGCTGTACCCGTGATTTGGTTGGCAAAATATAAACCGATAATGACGATTGCGACAAGTATTCTAATTACTTTGTCAACAGTTCCCATGTTTGCTTTCATTTGTTTGTTGTTTTAATTTTAGAGGTAGAATCATTTTAACAACACAAATATCAAACATGAAAAATTGATTTTTAGTGACATTTATCACATACCGATAATTTAATTTCAAAGCCCTTTTATTAGTTAATTTTTTGAGCAGAAAATAAATCAAAAACTATTGACAAACGTTGACTTTCGAGCCTTTCACAATCAATATAAATTACTCATAATCAACACTTTACCTAAAAAAAATACATTCTTGTAAAGCTTCACACAAAAAAGCCTTCTTCTAAAACATTGATAGAAAAAGGCGTAAGAGAAACTTATTTTAAACGATTTTCGGCAAAATACTTCATGGCCTTGCTCAGAAACGAAGCATATTCTGGGTATGATTTGCCATCTATCATCGTAAAACGTTCATCTTCAACATACAACTGACCTAAACCTGCATAGGCTTCGGCTTGGGCATCGACCGAACCGTGCGTTCCCCAAAATTTACGGATATTTTCATAGTGGCGAGCAATTTGGGTCTGAACTTGCTCACTTTCGATGCTTTTATGCATCAACGAAGAAAGTTTTTGAGCAATTTCAATCTGTTCGGCTTTTAATTCGGCAATCTGAGGTTTGGTGAGTTTCAATAATGCCTGCTCAGATTTATGAACTTCTTCGCCATATTTTTCAATGGCTTCTGTGCGATACGACTGGGCTTTTTCGGCAGATAAACCCTCGTATAATTCGGCTGGATTTGACATAACAGTATCTTTTTTTAGGTTTTCAATTGTTTTGTCAATCGTTACTATCAAAGTTGCTAATCTATCCTGCTTGGCTCTTAGGTTTATCCTATGGTTTTTGAGCGAATCCATCACATCAAAATCTTTATCATCTAAGATTTGTGCAATTTCTTGTAGCTGAAAATCAAGCTCTTTGTAAAACAATATTTGCTGAAGTCGGAGCAATTCTTGTTTTCCATATAACCGATACTTGGCCTCTGTACGGGCTAATGGCTTGAGCAAACCCATTTTATCATAGACATGGAGCGTTCGTACGCTTACTCCCGCCAATTTTGCCAACTGTTTAACCGAATATTTTTGCATTTCCTTTGAATAATAATCATTGACCTTGCAAACATAGTCAATGACCTAAGGTTAGAGTCAAGCGATTTCTTGAAAATATTCTAAAAAAAATTATTCCTTACCTTTCCCCAACCAAAGCAAAGTATTGATAATCAACTGATTTTGAATTTCGTTGGCAAACTGAAACGATAATTCTTTGTTAGTTTTATTTTCGTAGTCGATGTCGTTATGCCCCATGTTTACGTAAAGCATTCGGTAGTTTTTATTTGTCCATACCACAGGATAATCGCCGCTGTGCCAAATTTCGTGGGCTTTTGGGCCAGTTCCGAGCGGAAAACTACTTGGATCAATAGATAAAAGTACTTTAATGTCTTTATTTTGGCGTAAATCTTTTTCCCATCTGTACCATTCGTTAGGCGAAGATTTGAAGGTTTCGGGAAGTTTTTTTGTAGCAGGATGTCTCGAGTCTTCTACTCGCAGAATTGCCGAAGTTGGTCGCCAAGTATTGCTTTTGTATTGTCCCGAACCCAAAAACTGGTTGTGATACCAATCCCAATCTTGATTATAGGTAGAATTATTGAGAGCAAAAGCAGCAAAATGGAAACCAATCCAAGCTCCACCATTTTCGATATATTGCTGAAAAGCCACTCGTTGGGCTTTATCTTCAGGTCGTGTGTCTAAGAAAAGTACAATCTGATATTTTGAAAGAAAATCCGAATTAAGATTCGCCCAATTATCAGTCGAATCATAACTGAAATTATATTTTTGAGCCGCAGCAGGAAACCAACGATTGGCTTCATGTACAAAACTGATGTGAGCTTTATCGTTTTTGGCAGTATAAAAAGCAATTATCTTAAATTGGGGCATTTTTTGGGCAAAAACATCAAGAATGAACACAGAAAGAATAAGACTAAATATGATTTTTCTTAGGATTGTCATAGTTTATAGTTTTTGCCCAAATATACACCTAAAATGCTTATTTCTTTGTCAAAACTCGCTTTATCCCCTCTCCCATTTTTTTTATTTTTTCGTAAGATTCTCTTGAGTTTAATTGTTTATCCAATCGAATTTTAACTTCGCCATCATCAGTTTTGGCATAAATTTGTGTACCATCATTGAGCCTCATTGCGGCATCAATTTGTGCATTTTCAAAGATTTTTTGGTCTAAATAATCGTCCATGTATTCCGAAACGGCATCAGACTTGTCTTTACTGAAATGAGCCTCAAACCGATATTCTTCTTTTGTTTCGCTAACCGAAACCTTAATATTATCGCCATTCAATTCTTTCTTCAAAAAAGGAAACGATACAAGAGTCACAAACAAAATAAATCCAAGTAAGTAATTGAGCTTTTTCATGTGAGTAATGTTTAAATTAAAAGATTTTCATAATTTCAAAACAAATATAATGTTATACACTATACCTTGCAATGCACACTTCCATTTCAAACCTCTTTTTTTACAAACGGCTCATTACTAATATTAATGGCAAACCAAAAAGCCCCCCAAATTGGAAGGCTTCCTGTTTATCGTAAAATTTTATCCTTTCATATCTTTCATTAAATCAATCAGAATATCAATCCATTTTTCGGTAAGTTCACGTTTGGGCGTTGTGTCCCAACTGCCATCAATGCCATTTCCACCCAAATAAATACCATCTTTTCGGGTAATAAAATACGCTCCTTGCGTAGTAAGTTTATAATTGACCTCAGTTTGTGGAATTAAGCAGGCCAATTGTCCCGAAACTGGCATGATTTCTTCATCATTAAAAACCGATTTCGCTCCAAGTCCCATACAATTTACGACTACCTTTTCGGGCAAAGCATCAATTTCTTCTAAAGTTTTTATTTCTTGAATTTTCAGTTTTCCACCTCGCAACAAGAAATTATTGAGATGAAAATTCAAATAACTTGGAATATTAAAGATCATATTACTCCTTTTCCGCACCAAATCTGCCTTGAAAGGATGGTCTTTCTTACTGATTTCGTTCCAATTGGGGGCAAGTCCTTCGATATGAAATACTTCTCGCCCGCCATTTCCATCGGTCGAAGTCGGTATTGATTTATGCACCGAATATTCGTCAGTCCACTGGACAATATCTTCCACGCCCAACATCATTTGCAAGCGACGAAACGAAAAACGAGTAGCGTCTTGCCAAACCTTTTCAAATTCTGGCGTTGCTTTAGCCTTATCACAAACCCTTGACGCAGGTGACCAAGTACCAGTTGCCAAGTTTGAAGTCACGTTTGGCGGTAAATCTTTGGTATAGATCGTCACTTCGTAGCCACTTTCTTGCAATAAAGTAGCAGTAGCAATTCCGACCGTTCCGCAGCCCAAAAGAGCAATCTTCTTCTCAGAGGTTTCTTTTACGAGATTTCTTGCCAAATTTCCAGTTCCCCACGAGAGCGACCAACCGCTTCCGCCATGACCATAATTATGGACAATCGTTTTGTTGCCCAGTTGTACTTTTTCAATTCTTGGCCCCGACGGACGGAACGGACGCAAACCAACGGTTTCCTTAATAATTCGGTCTTTTGAAAGTTTCAGTTTTGGAATAAACTGATAGCCTCGGCTGATATTGTAGGTTTTATCGGCATAAAGTTTGGGGCCAGTGGCACACGAAGCTAAACCTTGCGTAGCTAAAGCAACGCCACCCAGACCCGCCGCAGCCAGAAAGTCTCGTCTTTTCATAGTAGTAAAATTTTCTTTGGTTGTTGATGTAGATACCAATTTAACGAGCAAAAATTTGTTTTCAAAAGAATATTCCGATATTTTAAAGCACTGAAAGTCAATTAGTTACACTTTATTTAAATAATAAAATTAAATACCAAGAAAATGCAAAAACTCAGAATTATCATCGGTTTAGTTGGAGCAGTTTTATGCTTCAACTTTGGCAAAACGCAAGCTCAAGGAGTAGAATTTAGCGGTTCGCCCACTTCTATCATTTCAAATTCAGCCATTATTCCCGAAGGTAAAAAACTATTCTACACCAGCGGACTGACAGCTTTTGCAACTGATGCCAGCTTACCCGAAGGCGACTACGCAAAATACGGCGATACCAAAACCCAAGCTCTCGGAATTTTGAAAAAATTAAAAGAAATGCTTGAAGAAAAAGGACTAAAAATGTCGAATGTTTTTGCGATGAAAGTATTTATTGCTCCCGATATAAAAACTAAAGCTTATGATTTCGATGGTTGGAATGCTGCTTACAAAATGTATTTTGGCACACCTGAAAATCCCATAAAACCTGTTCGAGCCACACTTGGAATTTCCACATTAGTGAATGCCAATAAATTCATCGAAATTGAGCTCATTGCGGTTTATCCTTGAGGATGGTCTCATAACAAAGGCACGAATACTTTAAAACTACTCGTGTTTTTGTCGTAAATTTAATGCGTATCTTTGAGCCAAAAGAGTAATTTTATGCCCGTCATTTTAGAAAAAAAATACGAAAACAATATCTCATTGGCAGTTTGGCACATCACCGAATCGCATGATGAATTGCAGGCGATGCTGCCATCAGAAATACTGACTGATGCCGAACTGGCATCAATTAGCCATCCGCAAAAACAAGTTGAATTCTTTTGCAGTAGACTCGTAATCAAACACTTAGCCAATTCACTAGGTATAAAGTATTTAGGTATTAAGAAAGATGTATTCGGAAAACCTTATTTGGTGGGTAGTAACTGGCAAATGTCGATAACACATACTTCCAACTATGTGGCAGCTGTCATGCACCCCAGCGAAGCACTCGGCATGGATATGGAAAAACCTTCGGAGAAATTACAAAGAATTGCCCACAAATTTTTGTCCGATACCGAAAGAATAGAAGCCGAAAACGATATTGAAAAACTCTGTATCTATTGGTCAGCCAAAGAGGCTCTTTACAAACTTTATGGCAAACGAAAAGTAATTTTTAACGAAAACCTGTTTGTTTTTCCATTTTTAAAAGAGCAGAACAAAATTACAGGAAGATTAAGAATCAATGAAATAAATGAAGAATATAATATCTATATCGAGAAAATAGATGGCTATATACTGGTAGTGGCTGGATTGGAGTCTGCACCGCAGGTCTGACCCTCAAATAGCATCTAACCTGGCTCAGACCTGCGGTGCAGACCCGACTTTTAGCTGATCGCTCTCAAAATACTTTCGACTTCTTTTGCACGTTCGAGATCAGAGACTTTTTCAAACGAAACAATCAGATTTCGCAAAACTCTTGACACAATATCCAAGTTTGTACAAGGCTGAAAAAATGAATCCTGCGGCTTTAGCTGCATTTGTTTGATATAATTACTAATGTCAACTTTCGAGAAAATAAGCCCTCGATTAAAAATATTGATATAAAACTGCGTTTGCGGTGTTTTATAGGTAAGCACAAACAAACTCGGCAGATTTACCCCACTTACAGGCAAACCTAAACGTCTTGCCAAAAGCATGTATATGACACACAATGAAATTGGATTTCCTTTTTTTAAATCAAAAACCTGATTGAGCATCGAATTTGCCACCGAGTGAAAGTTCTTGGTATTGGGCAGATATTTGTACTTATCAAAGAAAATCTGATTCAGCACTCTGATTTGGTCATGCGGATGCATGTCTTCTCGAAGTTCGAGCCACGCATCAAAATACATATCATTGATGTATTGGCGTAGTTTATCAATGTTTAAGTCTGGATACTGATATGTTGCCACAATCCACATTCCTTCAAGCAAGTCTTCATGGCCTTTATTTTTCCATGCCACCAATCGGTTAATTACAGTATTATACTGTAAATCGTGAATCAAATCTTCAATTTTTTTCTGTAAAATCGGGTTTAAACCATTGCCTTGCCAGTGGTCTTCTAATAAAGGAATTATAGCCCCCCCTAAAGTCCGTAAGCGATTCTCAACATGCTGCACTACCTCACTATCTTCGTCATCAAGCAAGGTAACTAAGGCTTTAATTTCAGATTCGTTCATTATATTTGTTAATGTCTTTTTAGGTTATCTATTTGAATTGATCTATTTACTACTCAACATTAATAAACTGGAAGTACCAAAACAGTCTCATAAAAGCATAATACACTGACTATTAAGTATTTAACCCTATATTTGTCACCGTATAATAGATATTTGCAGTAAGCACTTCCAATTCAAGTGCTAAATTCATACTTTTGTAAAAAAAACAAACACTTTTTTATGAAAATTTTAGTTACAGGCGGTGCAGGCTTCATCGGTTCACACACAGTAGTTGAATTAATCAATGCTGGACATGAGCCAATCATCATCGACAACTTCAACAATTCAGATAAATCTGCACTGAAGGGTATCAAAAAAATTGTCAAAAAATCGGTCAAATGCTACGAAAAAGACTGCAATGATAGTAAAGTTTTAGAGCAAATTTGCAAAAAAGAAAATATTGAAGGAGTCATTCACTTTGCGGCCTATAAAGCCGTTGGTGAATCAGTAGCAAATCCGCTCAAGTATTACGAAAATAACCTTGGTTCAACACTCAATGTTTTGAAAGTAATGCTAAAGTTGGGCATAAAAAATTTAGTTTTTTCATCTTCGTGTACTGTTTATGGTCAACCTGAACAAATTCCAGTAACCGAAGCAACGCCTCGCCAACCAGCTACCTCTCCTTATGGAAATACAAAAACCATGTGTGAAGACATCTTGCGTGACACAATCACCGCAGGCAATCCACTTAAAATTATCGCACTTCGCTATTTCAATCCAATTGGAGCTCATCCATCAGCACATATTGGCGAACTCCCCAATGGCGTACCGAGCAATTTAGTGCCGTTTATTACACAAACTGCCGCAGGGATCAGACCAAAACTAACTGTTTTCGGTAGTGACTATAACACACCGGATGGCACAAATATAAGAGATTTTATTCATGTTGTAGATTTGGCAAAAGCCCACGTTTCGGCACTTGAATTGCTTGATAAACAGGCGGACAAGTACTACGATGTATTTAACGTAGGAACTGGAACTGGTAATACGGTTCTCGAAATTATTAAAACTTTTGAGAAAGTAAATAAACTTAAACTCAATTACGAAATCGGGCCACGCCGTGCGGGTGATGTAGAGAAAATATACGGAAGTGTAGAAAAAGCTGAAAAAGTTATGGGCTGGAAGGTAGAAAAAACACTCGCTGAAAGTTTAAAAGATGCGTGGCGTTGGGAAAAGAAATTGATGAAGAAGTAAATACAATTTATTATGAATACTACTCAAATACTCTTTGAAATAGATAAACTTCCACGTCAAACCAAGATGTTTGTTGTGGAAAAAGTGCTACATTCCATACGCCAACAAGAGCAAAAAGAAACAATGAAAAAAGCGGCAGAGATTCTTTATGAAGATTATTTGACAGATAAAGATTTAACCGCATTTACAAATCTTGATGCAGAAGGCTTCTATGAATCAAAATGAGATTTGGCAAGTCAATCTTGACCCAACCATTGGGGCGGAAATTAAAAAGACCCGACCAGTTATTATTGTGAATGATGATGCTTTGGGAAAATTACCTTTAAAAGTCATTGTTCCTATCACTGATTGGAAAGAAAATTATACATTTGCTTCTTGGATGATAAAACTTACCCCAAATAAAATCAATGGGCTTTCAAAAGACTCATCGGCTGATTGTTTCCAAGTTCGCTCAATTTCAAAGGATAGATTTATTAAAAAAATAGGGACTTTGAAGGAGTTCGAAATGGACGAAATCAGACTTGGATTAGCTAAAATACTTTCAATTGATATATAAAAAATGCAAACAATACTCATAACAGGTGGAGCAGGCTTCATTGGCTCTCATGTAGTCAGACTTTTTGTTACAAAACACCCTGACTATCAAATAGTTAATCTTGATAAACTTACGTATGCAGGAAACCTCGAAAACCTGACTGATATCGAAAAATCGCCAAACTATACTTTCGAGCATGGCGATATTACTGATGCTGCATATATTAATGGTTTGTTTGAGAAGTATAACTTTTCGGGTGTAATTCACTTAGCAGCCGAATCTCATGTTGATAGGTCAATTACCAATCCAATGGAATTTGTAATGACAAACGTTATCGGAACTGTGAATTTACTAAATGCAGCTAAAAACGCTTGGAAAAGCGATTTTTCGGACAAACGATTCTACCACGTTTCGACTGATGAAGTTTATGGCGAACTACACAATCCAGAAGAATTTTTCTTAGAAACTACAAGCTACGACCCACGTTCGCCGTACTCGGCATCGAAGGCTTCTTCTGACCACTTTGTAAGAGCTTATCATAATACTTATAAATTACCAGTTGTTATCTCCAACTGTTCAAATAATTACGGGCCGAATCACTTCCCCGAAAAATTGATTCCGTTGATGATTAACAATATTATACACAACCGTCCACTTCCAGTTTATGGTAAAGGCGAAAACGTGCGTGACTGGCTTTTTGTGAAAGACCATGCTCGTGCTATTGACGTAATTTATCACAATGGTGGCAATGGCGAAACCTATAATATTGGTGGATTCAACGAATGGAAAAACATTGATTTAGTGCATCTTTTATGCAAAATAATGGATGAAAAATTAGGTCGTCCTGAAGGAACTTCGGTGAAATTAATTACTTACGTAACCGACCGTGCTGGGCATGACCTACGCTATGCCATTGATGCCAACAAACTCATGAAAGAACTGGGCTGGGAACCATCTTTGCAATTTGAAGAAGGACTCACACAAACAGTTGAGTGGTATTTGGCCAACAAACAATGGTTAGCAAACGTAACCAGTGGCGATTATACGAAGTATTACGAAAAAATGTACAAGTAAGCACTAATAACTGTTCACTAAAATGTCTCCGACCGAAGTTTATCCAAATCTCGAAACTGTTGTTAATCAGTATTTTAGCAGCCTTGATAGTTATTCTGACGAACAATTTTTCTTAAAAAAAGATGAAGAAACTTGGTCGCTTGGGCAAATGTATGAGCATCTGACGGTTTCTTCACAATTCTTTTTCTTGGCAAACTGTGTGCGTTGTCTCGAAAAACGAAAAGGACAGGAAGGCGGAGAAAAAACTCATTTTGGCGAACAACAATTCAAATATGGTGGGTTTCCACCCGTAAAGCTCAAAATTCCCGATGCAATTCGTGGGCCTGAACCAGTTGCTAAAGCAAGAGAAGAATACAAAAGTATTTTGAAAAAAATCTTGATCGATTCTCAAAATTTAATCGAAGCCGTTAGTAACGACGATGGTTCTTATAAAGCTCTGCAAGTGGCAATGGGCTGGCTTGATGCCAAAGAATGGTACTATTTGCACGAAATGCATTACCGCCACCATTTACGTCAAAAAACAGAATTAGAAAGCCTTTCGGCATAAATAAACCTATTATAGATAATTCTTTTCAGAGAATGCAAACGAAACAAGAACAATTTTGGAGTGGTGAATTTGGCAAAGATTATACCGATAGAAATTCGAGAAATCCCGAAGAGTGGGACAAGTTTTATCTCGAAAATTGGGGAATTACTAAAGTTGACTTGAATGAAAAATTCTACACAGATTTAGATAAAGATGCTAAAATCTTGGAGGTTGGTTGCAATACTGGTATGCAATTGGTGGGTTTCCAACGTTCGGGATTTAAGAATATTTACGGCATTGAATTACAGCATTATGCCGCCCAAAAAGCCAAAGAATTTACCGAAAACATCAATATTATTCAAGGCTCTGGTTTTGATATTCCATTTAAAGATAATTATTTCGATTTGGTTTGCACAAATGGTGTTTTGATTCATATTTCGCCCGATAATTTACCCAAAATTATGGACGAAATGGTGCGTTGCTCGAAACGCTATATTTCATGTTGGGAATATTATGCTCCCGAAACAACCAGCATCAATTACCGAGGCAATACCGATTACCTTTGGAAAGCAGACTACGCTCAACTCTTCCTTGATCGTTTCTCAAATCTTCGTTTAGTAAAAAAAGAAATTTACCCGTACGTCAACCAAGCCGAATCGGGCAATGCCGATTGTATGTGTTTGTTGGAGAAAATATCGTAAAATCAGACATTAATCATTCAACATCAAATATTGCCATCATACCCGCCCGAGGCGGAAGCAAACGGATTCCGAGAAAAAACATCAAAGATTTTCTCGGAAAACCAATCATTGCCTATTCGATTGAAGCTGCTTTAGAAAGTAAATTATTCGACGAAGTAATGGTATCGACTGATGATGAAGAAATTGCCGAAATTGCTCGCCAATATGGAGCGAACGTCCCGTTCACAAGAAGCACCGAAAACGCCAATGATTACGCCACAACTGTCGATGTTTTGGTAGAAGTTTTAGAGGCTTATAAAAATCTCCATAAAACTTTTGAAATAGGCTGCTGCATTTACCCAACAGCTCCATTTGTTTCGGCAGAAACGCTACAAAAAGCCTTTGAGTTGCTACAATCACAGCAGTTAGATTCGGTTTATCCTGTTCAGAAATTCTCGTTTCCTCCACAACGAGGAGTAATTTTTCAAGAAAACAAACTCCGTTGGCAAAACCCCGAAAACGCCCAAGTGCGTTCACAAGACCTTACGCCACTTTACCACGATGCTGGGCAGTTTTATTTCTTTAAAACCGAAAAATTACTAAAAAGTCGTAGTATTCTGACCGAAAATACGAGTGGAATTGTTATCTCAGAAATGGACGCCCACGATATTGACAACGAAGAAGATTGGGCAGTGGCAGAGTTTAAATATCGAATAAAATCGAAGATATGAGACACTACAAATGTTTAAAAAATCAACGCTTTGAACAGAATGAATTTGCGTTGATTCCACTTCGAGATGAAGACATCTTGAAAATTAGGGCTTGGCGTAACGAACAAATGACAATTTTGCGTCAAAACGAATATATTACCGAAGAAATGCAACTTAACTACTTTAAAAGTCAAGTAGTTCCAAATTTTGATGCTTCACAGCCAAAACAAGTCTTATTTAGCTACTTAAAAAACAATGAATTAGTTGGTTATGGAGGTTTGGTGCATTTTAATTGGCTTGATAAAAGAGCAGAAGTTTCATTTTTACTTGATACAAAATTCACTAATGATACGATAGTTCACGACTTCTTTTTTGAAAACTACTTATATTTGATACAAAAAGTGGCTTTTGAAGATTTAATACTTCTAAGGTTACACACAGAAGTATATGATACTCGAAAACACCATATTGATATTCTTGAAAAGTGTGGATTTAGATTTGAAGGAAGACTAAGAGAGCATATATTTATTGGTGGAAAGATGGTTGATTCAATATTGCACGGAAAATTGAACAGAGAATATAAATCATAATATTATATGGATATTGTATTAACACCCCTGACAAAAGAAGACATTGAATTAGTACGTATTTGGCGAAATTCACCAGAAGTTGCTCAATACATGTACACCGAAAATGAAATCTCAGTAGAACAGCAAAAAGCATGGTTTGAGAGAATAAAAGATGATAATACAAGTAAATATTGGATAATCGAATACGATAATCAAAAAATTGGTTTAGCTTCGCTTACTGGTATTAGTAATACTCTAAGTAGCTGTTATTGGGCTTTTTATCTTGGAACTGATGTTCCAAGAGGAGGAGGAATTGGTTCAAAAATAGAATATAATATCCTTGAATACGTTTTTAATGAATTGAAATTAAATAAGCTTCGTTGTGAAGTAATGGATTTTAATGATAAAGTAATTTCTATGCACGAAAAGTTTGGCTTTAGAAGAGAGGCTTATTATCGTCAACATATTAAAAAAAATGGAAAATGGGTTGACACAATCGGACTTGCGATTTTGAGTGAAGAATGGAAAAAACAAAGAGAATTTATGCAAAAAATAATTTATCGCACATAAACTAAATTTTTACTAAAATGGAAAAAACACTGCTACTATCACTACTTATTACTATTTCAGTACAATATTTTGGATATTCTCAAGACCCCTCTTCTGATAGATGGTTCGACAATGGAGATAATACAAGTATTAATATTCCCCCTAATGGACAAGTTTATTTAAATAAAGATGCGGTTTATGGTACTGGAGAAGAATTTAAAAAGTTTAAAGTTTCTGACTCTCAATATGATTTTTTAAGTATTAGAAATGCAACAGGTTTAGATAATAAGTTTGTTCCTTGGATTTTTGGTTATAATCAGACTGATTCAAGAGTTTCATTATTTATTTCAGGAGTAACTAATTATTCATCAGATATTGGAACAGACCCAGTAGTCGTATTTGATGCAAGAAAATTCTCTGATATAGAAACCTATGCAAATGGTGCTGCAATTTCGAGTAGGTCATTATTTCAGTGGAGAAACTATACAACTAACTATATGACCCTCTCTGCTAACGGTTCGCTTGGCATTGGTGCAACAGTTCCACAAGCCCAACTTCACACAACAGGAACAGTAAGATTTGGAGGGCTTGCTACAGGTTTAGGAAATGCCTTAATAATGTCAGATGGTCTTGGTAATTTATCTCGTTTTAATCTACCAACGAGTTCATCAATGGCTTTTGCAACAATATCTCCCTCTATCAACTCACTACCACGCTTCAATTCATCTAATGTATTAGTAAATAGCCAAATTTTTGATAATGGTACTAACATTGGTATTGGTGGAAATCCAGCAGCAAATGCCAAAGTCACAGTTTATGGCGTAGTAAATACACTCTCAGATATAAGAGAAAAAACAAATATTACTCCAATTGAAAATGCACTTGATAAAATAAATCAGATAAACGGATATAACTATAATTGGAAAGATTCTGACGAAAAACAAATTGGTTTGATTGCCCAAGAAATTGAAAAAGTGCTACCAGAAGCAGTTTCCGAAAATACGACAGGGACAAAGTTTCTAAACTATGATGGTCTTATTCCCGTATTGACTGAAGCAATAAAAGAACAGCAAAAATATATTAACAAGCAAAATCAACAGATAAGCAAACTCGAAAGTGAGTTACAGGAAGTGAAGAAAATGCTTGATAAAGTAGTAAAAAAACAAAATTAATGTTTAAAATTCAAGATACAATCATCAGTCCCGACCACAAGCCATTTGTAATTGCAGAAATGTCGGGCAATCATAATCAATCGCTTGAGCGTGCATTTGAAATCGTAGATGCTGCCGCCGAAGCAGGTGCTCACGCCCTCAAATTACAGACTTACACGGCAGATACGATTACTTTCAATGGTACATCTGACGAGTTTGTGATAAAAGACCAAAATTCACTTTGGAAAAACCAAAACCTGCACAAACTCTACCAAATGGCCTACACGCCGTGGGAATGGCACAAACCAATTTTTGATAGAGCCAAAGCACACGGAATGTTGGCGTTCAGTAGTCCGTTTGATACAACGGCCGTTGATTTTCTGGAGAGTTTGGAAGTTCCTTGCTATAAAATTGCATCTTTTGAAAATACCGACCATATTTTGCTCAAAAAAGTAGCTCAAACGGGCAAACCCGTAATCATGAGTACGGGTGTAGCAAGCGTGGCCGATATTCAAGAATCGGTCGGTGTTTTACGCAAACATGGCTGTAAAGATTTAGTATTGCTTAAATGTACCAGCACCTACCCTGCTACCCCCGAAAGTACTAATTTGCTCACGATTCCGCACATGAAAGACCTTTTTGATTGCCAAATCGGGCTTTCTGACCATACAATGGGCATTGGAGCAGCAATAGCAGCGGTGGCTCTTGGTGCAAGGGTTTTAGAAAAACATTTTACACTTCGTCGTGCTGATGGTGGTGTAGATTCAGCCTTTTCGCTCGAACCCGAAGAACTCAAAAACTTGGTTATTGAATCAGAAAGGGCATTTTTGGCGATGGGGAAAGTGAATTATATTTTATCGGAAAAAGAACAAAAGAGTTTGCAGTATAAACGCTCGCTTTACGTAGTTGAGCCAATGAAAGCGGGTGATGTTTTCAGCGAAAAAAATGTACGTTCGATTCGCCCATCAAATGGCTTACATACAAGATATTATGATGAGATTTTAGGTAAAACCGCTACCCAAGCTATTGAAGCAGGAACTGCTTTGAGTTGGGAGTTGGTGAAGTAGTATTATTTAAGGAAGTCTTCGGACTGGGCGTCCCACTTGGAGCGAAGACTTTCTTTTTAATAACTAATCTTTCAACATATAATCTTCGTCTTTTTCTTTATCTTCTTCTCGCATTTTTATCCCTTCATAAATAGCTGATAGTGACAACTTTAAGTCTAATTTAGGAAAATTAATGATGTCGCTGCTATCTTCATAAACATCATACAACCACGAAGAAGAGTCATCTACACGACTGTATGATTCAACCAAAAATTCGTACTGTGAAACTATCAAATAATATTGAAGTGATGGAATATTTTTGTAGCGTCTTAGCTTAGCAACTCTATCATTCAAAACTGACGATTTTGATAAAACCTCAATAATCAGCGTTGGTTTTTTTATGATATATTCGGCATTCATATCCTCGACATCACAAGTGAGCATCAAGTCTGGATAAGGATAGTAAAAATGCTTGATTGCTTCTAATTTGACACTTTCGAGCAAAACTAAATAACCTTTTGGGCGAAATATTGGTCGTAAAACATCAGCAATATTTTGAATGATTATATTATGATTTAGAGTAGTTCCAGCCATAGCAAAGACTTCACCATCGTAATATTCATGGCGAACTTCACTATGTTTTTCCATTTCAAAATATTCTTCAACGGAAATATATTTTTTCTGAGTTTTCTCTGCTGCACTCATTTCTATGCTATTTAATATCCAAAAATATACATCTTTTGGTACTTTCAAATAAAGTAACTGCTATAAGTCTCCAATTTTCCTTTCAAATATCAATGTTTTAGCTCAAATATGTCGGTTCGGTCGCTGTTTCATGGAGTGGTAAAATGACCGAAAATTTGCTTCCTTTTCCAAATTCGCTTTCGACTTCAATTTTGCCCCCTTGAGCTTCGATAAATTCTTTGCTGATACTTAGCCCCAAACCAGTACCTTCTTTTTGTGTGCCTGGAATTCTGAAATATCGGTCAAAGATTTTTGATAAATATTGTGGTGCAATGCCTTGTCCCGAATCAACGATTGTAAACCTCACCACATTATCAACGGCTGTGATAGAGATGTCGATAATCGAATGTTCATAAGAATAGCGAATCGCATTTGAAATCAAATTCGTCAGTACCCAAGCGGTTTTTTCGCTGTCAACAAAAACTTCGGGTGCAGGCGTCTGCGTACTGGTGCGAAGTTCAATTTGCTTTTGTTCGGCGGCATTTTTATTCGCACTGATTGCATAATTCAACATTTCTTGCGTATTGGTTGGCAAAAGATTCAATTGAATACTTCCACTTTCTACTTGAGTGACATTTAGTAACTCACTCGTTATCCTCAGCAAGCGATTTGTATCATCTTTAATGCTATCAATTAAGTCTTTTTGTTCAGAATTTAGCGGGCCAATTTGGTTATTTTCTAATAACTGCACACTCATTTTGATTGATGAAATGGGTGTTTTAAATTCGTGCGAAACCGTAGCGATAAAATTAGTTTTGGCAAAATCTAACTCTTTGTATTCGGTAATATTTTGCAACAAAATCACATTTCCGATACTTTTTTCATGCTCCTCTCCAGTCGGAATAATATTTATCGGAATCAGTTCTTTTTCAAAATAACTTTCCTTATTATCGGCATATATTTTTATTGGTTCGATTTTGTGAATAATGCTATTATCGGCATTAATGAATAAGTCTTTGGTGAGAGTTCGAACCAAATCATTATTGGCCGCAATTTCTTGAACTGGCCTATTTAGCACCTCTTCGGGTTTCAACCCTGTGATTTTCAAGGCATTATTATTCATAAAAAGCACTTTATTGGCTTCGTCTAAACCAATTACTGGCTCTCGCATATTATTGATGAGGGTTTCGGTACGCTTCTTTTCCATCAATAGCTTTTCGATATTTCCAGCCTTGTATTCTTCCAGTTTCTGAGCCATTGTATTGAACGATTTCGCCAAATCTCCAAACTCATTATGTCCCTCAAAATGGACTCGTTCTGAATAATTTTCAGAAGCAATTTGTTTGATACTTTTGGTCAGTTCAGAGATTGGATTAGCAATATTATTCGGCAAATTCACCAAAAGCGTAAAAGCGATTAAGAAACAAACCGCACCGATTAGACCAATCCAAGCAATGGCACTGTCGGAGGTTCTCTCGGCGATACTACTTTTTCGCTGAATAGCTTGCATATTGAGCAATATTATGTCAGAAATATCGCTTCGGATTGTTCGGATTATTGCTGTATCAATGTTGTTTTTCTTTAGTTGCTCAAAATCACTGCTTAGTTTATCGGTGAGTTCCTTCTCTCCTACTTCTGTCACATTCCTTTGCTGTTTCCTGAGGTTTTCTTCAAAAAATATCAGTTCTTTTTCAGAAGAAATATTACCGTTGAGTGCAATGAGCATATTTCGAGAATAGTCGATGGTATTATAATTTGCCACCAAAATATTCTTGGTTTCGGTCGATAATTTATGAATAAACACCGACCCAATAACCGTAAGGAGGGTTATCATTAAAAACAAAAGTCCAATGCCCGAAATGAGTTTATGTTTGATTTTCATTAGCTTAGTATTACAAGGTCAATATCGCTGCTGGAAAGTTTTTTAAGGAGTTCGTTGAAAATATTAGTTGCTAAAATGACTTTTATCAAGCTAAAGTGCGGTTTTCCTATGCAAATCGTTGAAATTTTGCGTTCTTCGGCTTGCTGCATAATTGCCTTTACAATTTCGGTGTTTTCAACTTTTATAATTTCTGCTCCCAATTCGGTGGCTAATTTAAAATGATTTATGAGATGTCGTTGTTTATCCAACGGAATTTTATCGGCCGACTCTTTGGGAGTCTGCACATAAAGCACAAACCATTTGCTATTATAATAGTTGGCCAAACGGGCAGTTTTACGAATGACGGTTTTGGCCGTATTAGCATTGCTGCTAATACAAGCCAAAAAACGCTCGTGCTTAATAGTATTAACTTTCGTGATTTCAGACTCAACTTTTCGCTCAACTTGCGAAGCAACTTCTTTGAGAGCTAACTCACGAAGCTGCAAAATATGCTCGCTTTTAAAGAAGTTTTTCAGAGCTGTTTCTACCTTATCGGGCTGATAAATCTTCCCTTCTTTTAGGCGAGTGATGAGTTCATCGGCCGTGAGGTCGATATTTACCACTTCATCGGCTTGGGCAATAATGCTATCGGGTACTCGCTCTTTTACTTCGATGCCTGTGATGGTTTTCACTTCTTCGTTGAGGCTTTCGATGTGCTGAATATTCAAAGCCGAAATAACACTAATACCCGCTTCCAAAATTTCAAGTACATCTTGCCAACGTTTTTCGTTTTTGCTGCCTTCAATATTCGTATGTGCCAATTCATCAACAATGACTACTTCTGGACGAGCATTGATAACAGCCGAAACATCCATTTCTTCCAGTTCTTTGCCTTTATAGAAGATTTTTCTGCGTGGAATGAGCGGTAAACCTGCCAACAAATCGTGTGTTTCTTTGCGGTTGTGCGTTTCGATGAAACCAATTTTCACATCAATACCATTCTTCAAGAGCGTATGCGATTCCTGTAACATTCGGTAGGTTTTTCCTACACCTGCACTCATTCCGATATACACTTTGAATTTCCCTCGCTTCGATTTCTTGATTAAATTCAGAAATTCTTGGGCAGATTTTTTGGTTTCTTCCATTGGTATTTTGCTTTTCTAAAAACAATTTATAGAGCTATGGCAAACGAAGTAGTTAAAAATACATTAGAGTTTTGCGGTCGATTATCGCTCATAAAAATCATGTCTTTGCTTCTGAAAGTTCGGGCTTCCACTCGCCATAATAAGTTTTCATTTATTCTATAATCATAGTTGACCGAATAGCCCCAAGTCTGGAAACCATTTTGGGTATTTGTTGCTATAATTACAGCATTTTTATCATTATAATGTTCGATTCTGACCGCAAAAGCAGATTTTGAGTTGGGCGTTATTCGACAAATCAAAATAGGACTATACCAAGTATTGTATCGGCTACTACCGTTTTGTTTTTGCTCTACGCCATAGTCCAGCCCGACAGTAAATCCGATTTTATCGCTTGCTTGATAAATGGCATAAAAATTATGAAAATACCTCATTTGCTTGACACTATCGGGTTTATCATTTCCAAGATACGAACTGCTATTGAGTGTTAATTTAGCATTGGGTTTATATGTTATTTGATGCCCAAAAGCTGGTTGATTATTACCATCAACTAATTGTATTCGTTGCCAACCATTTAGCACTAAACCCGCAATAAACCACTTTTCATCTCGGGAAGTATAAGAAAGTTTTGCCCCAGTTTCAAAATACGGTGAATTATCGGCCATCAGACTTCGGGTAAGATTCCAACAATCTTTGCTAATGGCACTTTCAAAACCTATGTGCGAGGGCATTACGCCCATATCCAGCCATAAATTACTACTTTTAGCTACTTTCACTCCTACATTTGCCTCATAGATATTCTTCAAAACGCCAGCTTCGGCGGCGTAATTGGCATTCATATAAGTTCCTGTGGCGAAGCTCAAATTTGCTCTCAAAGCATCGTTTTGATAGGCAGCTTTGATAAACCCCAAATTAATATTGACTTCATTGCTGCGGTTGTGTGAGTAAACAAAACTCGGACGTGTGTGGCTGGCTTGATTAGCCACAAAAGTATAGTAGGTTTCTAAATAAGCGTTGATGACCAAATTGGATTTTGTACTATCTTTTTGTGCGTAAAGGGAATTATTAAATGCAAATAAAATACCAAGCATTAATAATTTTGTTTTCGAATAATTCATTGATTTTTATAATTGGATTTATGAAAGAACTTAATTCTTTAACTCATCAAGTGCCAAATTTAATCTTAAAACATTGATTTTTTCAGGGCCGAATAATCCGAGTAGTGGCGGTTCGGTGTTTGAAATTATTAACTGTTTAAGATTAGCCTCGGCAATTCCTCTGATTTTGGCGATTCGTTTGATTTGAATCGTTGCGGCTTGCACCGAAATATTCGGGTCTAAACCACTTCCACTTGCCGTAACAATATCAGAAGGAATTTCTGATATTGTTACATCAGGATTATGCACCAAAAATGTATCAATTCGGGCTTGAACTTCCTTCAAATAATCTGGATTGGAAGGTGCTTTATTGCTTCCTGCACTTCCTGCGGCATTATAAGCCACCGCCGACGGACGTGATTGAAAATATTTATCGTCGGTGAAAGATTGGCCAATATTGGCGTAATAGGTTTTGTTGTTTTGAGAAATAACTTCTCCTTTTCCTTGATTGGGAGCAAACTGAGCAATCCCAAAAACGATAGCTGAATAGATTCCGACAAAAAACAATAAACATACGATTGTTAGACGGAAAGCTGAAAAAATATATGCGTTCATGATTTCTGAAATTTAAGATTTTAAATAAACATTGCCACTACAACGTCAATGATTTTGATACCTACGAATGGAATAATAACTCCACCCAAACCATAAATCAGTAGATTACGGCGAAGCAATGCACTTGCTCCAATGGGCTTATACTCAACACCTTTCAAAGCCAAAGGAATAAGCATCGGGATAATAATTGCGTTGAAAATCACTGCCGATAAAATAGCACTTTCGGGGCTGTGCAAGTGCATGATATTTAGGCCTTGCAAAGCTGGAATAGCGACAATAAACAAGGCAGGAATAATAGCAAAATACTTGGCAATATCGTTGGCAATACTGAATGTAGTAAGCGTTCCACGAGTCATAAGTAATTGTTTGCCAATTTCAACGACTTCGATTAATTTAGTTGGGTCGTTGTCTAAATCAACCATGTTTCCTGCTTCTTTGGCGGCTTGTGTTCCGCTATTCATGGCCACGCCCACGTCGGCTTGAGCCAACGCTGGGGCATCGTTTGTGCCATCGCCCATCATGGCCACCAATCTACCTTCCGACTGCTCTTTTTTGATATAATTCATTTTATCTTCGGGTTTGGCTTCGGCAATGTAATCATCAACCCCTGCTTTTTCGGCAATGAATTTTGCAGTGAGTGGATTATCGCCCGTTACCATTACTGTCTTGATTCCCATCTTACGGAGGCGTTCAAAACGTTCGCTGATACCCGTTTTAATGATGTCTTGTAGTTCAATCACCCCGATTACTTTTTCGTTTTTGGCTACCACCAAAGGTGTTCCGCCATTACTTGAAATAACTTTCACACATTCTTGCACGCCTTTCGGATAAACATTCCCTGCATTTTCGGCAATCCCTTTAATGGCATCCGAAGCCCCTTTTCTGATACGATTTCCATCAAAATCAACGCCCGAACAACGAGTTTCGGCAGTAAATTTGATAAAAGTTGGATTTTGGATTTGATAACTCGCAGGATTCATACCCGCCAATTCGATGATGGATTTTCCTTCGGGAGTTTCGTCAGCCATTGAGCTTAATACTGCCGCTTTGATGAATTCATTTTCATCAATATCAAATGGGTAAAATTTCGTTGCTTTTCTATTTCCAATCGTAATCGTACCTGTTTTATCCAATAAAAGTACGTCAATATCGCCCGCTGTTTCTACGGCTTTACCACTTTTAGTGATTACGTTTGCCCGTAATGCCCTGTCCATTCCTGCAATACCGATAGCCGATAATAAACCACCAATTGTGGTTGGAATCAAGCAGACAAATAATGAAATAAAAGCCGCAATCGTAATGGGCGTTTTGGCAAAATCGGCAAATGGTTTTAATGTCACCGTAACAATGATGAATACGAGCGTAAATCCTGCCAACAAAATTGTTAAAGCGATTTCATTGGGTGTTTTTTGGCGAGAAGCCCCTTCTACCAAAGCAATCATTTTATCAAGAAAACTTTCGCCTTGTTCGGTCGTTACTTGTACTTTTATTTTATCCGATAAAACCTTAGTTCCGCCTGTTACTGAACTTTTATCGCCACCTGCTTCTCTGATTACTGGAGCAGATTCGCCCGTGATAGCACTTTCATCAATCGTGGCAAGTCCTTCGATTATTTCGCCATCGGAAGCAATTATTTCGCCTGCTTCGCAGACAAAAACATCTCCTTTTTTCAATTTTGCTGATGAAATGACTTGTCCATTTTCAAGCCTTGCGGGCGTTTCTTCCCTTGTTTTTCTTAAACTATCAGCTTGAGCTTTACCTCTCGCTTCGGCAATAGCTTCGGCAAAATTGGCAAATAAAAGCGTGAGAAATAAAACAATAAACACCGTAAAATTATAAGCAAAACTCCCTTGCGACTGCTCGCCTGCGAGAATCCAAACACAGACAAAAAACATAACTGCCGTTCCGATTTCGACTGTGAACATCACAGGATTACGAAACATTATTTTTGGATTTAGTTTTATAAAAGACTGTTTGACGGCTTCTTGCATCAAGTCTTTTTGAAATATTGATTGATTATTAGCTGACATTTTAGGTAATGATTAATGTTAAATGCTGAATGTTAAATTCCATAAAACACTTATAATAAGCGAATTATACAATTTTAGAGTTTCGATTATCCCATTCAACAACTTTATTAAATTTTAGAGCAAAAAATATTCGGCGATTGGCCCTAACGCCAAAGCTGGGAAGAATGATAAAGCCGCCACGATAGCAATGACCGCAAAGACCATCAAGCCAAAAGTCATGGTGTCGGTTTTGAGTGTACCGTTGCTTTCTGGCGTATATTTTTTGTTGGCTAAAATACCCGCAATGGCAACTGGACCAATAATTGGTAGAAAACGCCCCAAGAGCATCACAATGCCACAAGCGATATTCCAGAAAGGTGTATTATCGCCCAAACCTTCAAAACCACTGCCATTATTGGCACTCGAAGAAGTGAACTCATACAACATTTGGCTAAAACCATGATTGTTTGGATTGCTCAACCAACCCGCATAGTCAGTCGGATTATTGGTGTATAAATAACTGGAGATGGCCGTGCCAACTAAAATCAGAAACGGATGAAGCAAAGCAATGACCATGGCTATTTTCATTTCTTTGGCTTCGATTTTCTTGCCCAGAAATTCGGGTGTTCTACCTACCATTAAGCCACTGATGAATACCGCCAAAATGATAAATACATAGAAATTGAGCATTCCAACGCCACAACCACCATAAAAAGCATTTATCATCATGGCCAATAGTTGATTCATGCCGCTCAAAGGCGTGAAACTATCGTGCATAGCATTGACACTTCCCGTAGAAATTACGGTTGTGGCGATGCTCCAATAAGCCGAAGCTGGTGAGCCAAATCTGATTTCTTTTCCTTCCATACTTCCGAGATTTTGGCTAATTCCCATTCGAGCAATAGCTGGGTTTCCGTTCATTTCCGATATAATCGTTGGCACAACTAAGAGTGTAAATCCGATGGTCATTACTGCAAAAATCATCCAAGAAAGTTTCTTCCGATTAATTACGTAGCCCAAAGCAAATATCAGTGCAAAAGGAATGAGCATCTGAGTAATCATCTCAATGATATTCGTAAAATAGGAAGGATTCTCGAACGGGTGAGCTGAATTTACTCCAAAAAAACCACCACCATTCGTACCTAAGTGCTTGATAGCTGTAAAAGCTGCCACTAGTCCACGGCTTACTTGTACAGTATCGCCTTGCAGGGTGGTCATGGTATCTTTTCCTTCAAAAGTCATTGGCATTCCGTTGAATACCAGTACTGTGGCAACCACAACCGCAATAGGAAATAAAATACGAGTACAACTACGCACAAAAAATGAGTAAAAATTACCCAATTTATCAGTTGTGCGTTCTTTCATTGCTACGAATACTACTGCTGCAATGGCAATGCCCGTACCTGCACTCAAAAACTGCCACAACATTAACACAAGTTGACCTAAATACGACAGTCCGCTTTCGCCTGAGTAGTGTTGCAAATTGGTGTTACAAATAAAACTAATGGCGGTGTTAAAGGCTAAATCGCCACTCATTGATGGGTTATTGTCTGGATTTAGTGGAAGCCAAGCCATATTGGTCAGCACTATCATTGATGATAAAAACCATGCAGCATTGATGCTCAAGAGGGCAATTAAATGCTGTTTCCAGTTCATTTGCTGCGATTCGTTGATGCCACTTAACTTGAAAAATAATTTATCAATCGGGTTGAAGAGTGTATCTAACCAAGTTTTTTCGTAGTTGAAAACCTTGCCGATGTATCTTCCTAAAGGTAAAGCAATGGCCAATGTTAGAGCAAACATCAGCAATATGCCGAGGATTTCTGAGTTCATTTTGTGTTAGAATTTATATAAAATTTTAAATTTTAGTAAAACCGCATAAAACATAGATAGAGCAATCAACCAACTAATGATTATGACTAATGCAGCCTTGATTTTTTGCCATTTCATGATTTTAGAATTTTTCGGGTTTTAGTAATACATAGCACATGTATAAAAACACGGCGATTGAGACGATGAATAATGCTATCATGGCTTAGATATTTTCGAAGAATTTAATGGATTTGTAGAAAAGGGCGAAACCCAATAGCCCTAGAACTGTAAGTGTGATTGTTAGAAACATGATTTTAATTATTTGTTTCTATCTATAGTTTCAAGAGATGTGCCAGCAGTAGAAAACAACCTATAAGTATCTTATTATCAGTTTTTTATAAAATTTATCGGATTTTGTAAAATAAAAAACCCTTTCAAAATGAAAGGGTCTGTACTATCGTTTTGAAAGGGTGATATACCTAAAGTTTGTATTCTTCGATTTTGCGATATAAGGTAGTGAGAGCGATATTCAATAATTCAGCAGTTTTGGTTTTGTTGCCGTTTGTGTAGTTGAGTACTTTCTGAATATGGCTTTTTTCAGCGTTGGATAGCTCAAAGTTTGTTAAAGTTTTACTCAAAAACCCATGTTGTGACTGTGAAATATTTTGAATTTCAAGTGGTAAATTTTCAGTTTTCAGTTCATCATCATTAATCAAAATAATGCTTCGTTCAATTACATTTTTTAGTTCTCTGATATTGCCGTTCCAGTTGTGCTGCTGGAGAATTTCGATGAAAGATTCTTCAATTTTGCGTACTTTTTTATTCATTTTGTGTGAAAAAACCGTTACAAAATGATTAGTCAGCAGCTCAATATCAACAATTCTTTCTCGGAGTGCGGGAAGTTTTATCTGAAAAACTGAAATTCTGTAATACAAATCTTCTCGAAAATGTCCCGCTTCAATTTCTTTCAATAAATCTCGATTTGTGGCCGCAACGATTCTGACGTTTACCTTGATTGGCTTACTTTCTCCGACCTTCAATAACTCGCCCGATTCGATCACTCTCAAAAGTTTGGCTTGTAAATCTAAAGCCATTTCACCGATTTCATCCAAAAAAATAGTGCCGTTATGGGCTTCTTCAAATAAACCTTTTTGGTCTTTGATAGCTCCCGTAAATGCCCCAGCTTTATGGCCAAACATTTCACTTTCGAGCAAATCTTTACTAAAGGCCGAACAGTTGATGGCCACAAAGTTTTGATTGTTTCGTCTGCTTGCTTGATGAATGGCTTGGGCAAAAACTTCTTTTCCTGTGCCAGTTTCACCTGTGAGTAGTACAGTTGTGTCGGTTTCAGCTACTTTTTTTGCCAAATCAATGGTTTGTAGCATAATTTTCGACTTACCGATGATTTTATCAAAGGAGTGTTTTTCGCCCAGTTGTTTTTCCAACTGTTGCACTCTTTTTGATAAACTCACTTTTTCGATAGCCTTATAAAGCAAAGGAATGATTTTATTATTATCGTCTCCTTTTGTGATATAATCAAATGCTCCGTTTTTGATAGCCTGCACACCGTCAGGGATATTTCCGTAAGCTGTAAGCAGAATAACCTCGACGGTTGGGTATTTTTCTTTAATCGTTTTGGTCAAGTCCACACCTCTGCCATCGGGCAATTTTACATCACAAATAACTACGTCAACGGCATTCTGTTCCAGTCGCTTTAGTCCACTTTTACAGTCACCCGATTGAAAAACCTCAAAGCCCTCCATTGTCAGGATTTTGGCCAAAAGATTTCTCAATTTTTCTTCATCATCAATTATCAGAATGGTATTATTCATGGCGGTTTTAATATTGAACTTTTTTTGATAATCACCGAGTAAATTCGGAGACTAAGGGAACAATGGATTATTTTTCTTTAAAACTGAATAAATTCAGTTTAGAAAATTAAAAAAATCTTACAATTTTTAAATCGTTCAGGGTAAAGAAAAACATTCTCAGCTTATGCCTTCGGGTGGGCTTGCTTGAAGACTTTTTTGAGTTTTTCAATCGAATTATGGGTATAAACCTGCGTAGCGGCAAGGCTCGTATGCCCCAATAAATCTTTGATGGCATTCAAATCTGCCCCACGATTAAGTAAATGCGTAGCAAAAGTATGTCGCAAAACGTGTGGGCTACGTTGTTCGAGCGATGTCACTAATGACAAATATTTTTTCACCAAACGCTGAATAAACATCGGGTATGCTTGCGTTCCGCTTTCGGTCACAATCAAGTAAGTATTAGTGGTGTCGTCGATAATATCAGTGCGTAAAGTAAGGTATTTTTTGATGGCTTCAACCAACGATTTATTGACAGGAATGATTCGTTGTTTATTTCGTTTTCCGAGAACTACCAATGTATTATTATATAGATTTAGGTCAGTAATTTTCAAACCAATCAGTTCGGCTAAACGCATACCTGTTCCGTAGAGTAATTCAAGCACGAGTTTATCTCTTAAACCAGAAAAATCATCCGAAAACTCCATATCATCGAGCAGATTTTCCATGGGTTTTTCTTCCACGTATTTGGGGAGTGTTTTATCGGTTTTCAATGCTTTAATTTTGAGCATTGGGTCAGTAGTGATTGCCTTGTGACGAAGTAAAAAATTGTAGAAAGTGCGGAGTGTAGCAATTTTTCGATTGATGCTACGATTTTCGATTTTTTCGTCGACCAAAGCCACAATCCAAGAGCGAATCATCTGAAAATCCGCTTTCTCTGGTTCTTTAAATTCGTACTGAAATAGTAGAAATGCCGAAAATTGCTTCAAATCTCCTTCATACGCCGTAACGGTATGATGGCTGAGGCGTTTTTCGTATTTGATATGTTGTAGAAAATAAGAAACCATATTATCAGTTATCAATTATTAATTATCAATTTTTAGAATTGAGCATCAATAAAATTTACCTGCTAATATGGTTTAAATATATTAGATTGCAATACTTGTTTGAAACAAATTGAATTGCTCAATAATATTACATTTCTTCGTTGCTTCTCAATTTACCCACATAAGTAGCGTGAATAATTTCGTTACGACGAGCTACTGATGGTTTTTCAAACGCCTGACGCTTGCGTAGTTGACGCAATACACCCGTTTTCTCAAATTTCTTCTTGAAACGTTTCAAAGCTTTATCAATAGATTCGTTTTCCTTTACGTTGATTACTAACATATAAATACACCTCCTTTTGTTTGGGAGTGCAAAATTCGTAAAATTTAATTAAAAAAACAAACTTTCGTAGCAAAACCTGCAAGGTTTGAAAAAACCTTACAGGTTTAACACTACATTTGTGAAAATTTAAAATAAAACTTCCCTTTAGGGACTGAGGGTTATGCGAACAGCCATTATTGATTTAGGTACAAATACATTTCATTTGCTGATTGTTGAAGGCACAGCAACACTTTATAAATCTTCGATTCCTGCCAAGATTGGTATGGGCGGTATTAGTCAAGGGGTGATTTCGGAAGAAGGGATTCAACGAGCATTAACGGTTTTGAAAGGATTTCGAGAAGTAATTGATAATCAATCAGTTGCATTAGAAAATATTTTTGCTACTGGTACAAGTGCGATTCGGAATGCAGGAAATAAAGCGGAATTTATACAACGAGTTGCCGAAGAAACAGGCATAAAAATTCAAGTTATTTCGGGCGATGAAGAAGCTGAATTAATTTGTTTGGGCGTAAAACAAGCCATGAAAATTCCTGAAACTTCGATGATAATGGATATTGGTGGCGGAAGTGTAGAGTTTATTATTTGTAATGATGAAAAAATATTTTGGAAGCAAAGTTTCGAGATTGGAGGGCAACGTTTGATGGATAAATTTATGAAATCTGACCCTATTTCGATGCGTTCGGTGCAGATGATGGATGATTTTTTCCGTGAAAAACTATTGCCTTTGGCCAATGCTTGTCACCAATACGCTCCGAAGGTCTTGATTGGTTCGTCTGGCTCGTTTGATACGCTCGTTGATATGCAATACATGAAAAAAAAAGGACAACTTCCTGCCAGCGATGAAGTTGCGTTTGAATATTCACTTCCAGAATTTTATTGGGCTTATGACGAACTTATTTTCAAAAATCACGCCGAAAGAATGCAAATTCCAGGTATGATTGAGCTAAGAGTTGATATGATTGTGGTGGCCATGTGTTTGATTCGTTTTATCATCCAAACGCTTGAAATCCAACGCATTAGAGTTTCAAGTTATGCTTTAAAAGAGGGTGTGATGGCGAGGATTTTGAGCTAACTCTTTCCTACTTTTACTATTTCTACATTACTGCAGAACAGGATAAAATCGAGCGTCGGCCGCCGTCGCTACGCTCTACAGAAAAGCCCCTTGATTTTTGCATCAAGGGGCTTTTAGTTTTATTTAGTTAGTCAATTTTATTTAGACCTTGTTTTTGTTTTATTAATCAACGCAGGCACACAAATCTCTGTTTTACAGTCACACACTCGTTTGAGTAACTCAACCGTTACATCTTTATAACAACCGTTATTATTGAAGATTCTGATGGTATAAAACTGTGAATTGGCCGTTGGATTTGTAAGTGTATTAGTCAATACTCCATTCGATGGAATGGCAGCCGCTACCGCTGGAACTGCCGTTGTAGCATTGAATGTACTTCCTGCTGAATATCGATAGCTTACACCATTTACTATACCTGTAACGGTTAGTTTTCCATCGTTATTTGCGTTTCCAGCCGTACAAGTTGCCATTGTTGCTGTTACTGATGTAAACTTTGGTTTCACGGTATCGGCAACTGTAATCGCTGCTGTAACTGTTCCTACACAAAGATTTAGGTCTTTTACGGTAATGGTATAAGTTCCGCCGTTTAAGTTAGCAAAGCTATTTGATGGTTGGAAGTTTGTTCCATCAATTGAGTATTGATAAGCTGGTGTTCCACCTGTTACGGTTGCGGTAATTATGCCTTTTGGAGTCGAGCAATCAATTGTTGAGCCTACTGCTGTAATGGCCAGTTTGGTTGGTTGCGTTATTTGAGTAGTTGCCGTTGTCGAACATCCTTTTGTATCGGTTGCTGTAATCATGTAAGTTCCTGCAACTAAATTTGTAAATAAGCTATTCGACTGAGTAGCACCTCCATTGATTGCAAAAGTATAAGCTGGCGTTCCACCTGTTGCAGTTGCTTGGATTTGGCCGTTAGTTGCACCGCTACATTTCAAGTTAGTTGGTGTTACAGCTAAAGCTACGCTTGTTAAAGGCTCATTTACTGTTATATTAATCGAAGCAGTACAACCTCCAGCATCTTGGATAGCCACTGCGTAAGTTCCTGCGGTAAGTCCATCAAATACATTATTTGATTGGAATATACCAGTATTTAATTTGAACTTATATGGTGCTATTCCATCAAAGCCTGTCACAGTTATTTTTCCATTATTTCCTCCTTTACAATCAACAGCTTTTACATTTACTTGAGCCGTTACGGTATTAAATTCTCTAATCAAAACAGATGCACTTACTTTACAACCATTGGCGGCTGCTACTTCTACCGAATAAGTCCCCGCATCATTTACATTGATGTTTGAAGCTGTACTTCCATTACTCCATAAATAAGTGTATGTACCTGATGGTGTAATTTCTGCTGTTAATACTGACTGCGTTTTCAAGCAAGTCAAAGTATCTTCAGTTGCGTTAATTACTACTTTTGGCACTACCAGATCTACTGTCACACTCGTTGTCGCAGTAGCACTACAACCATTCGCATTCGTTACTGTTACTGTATAAGTTCCTGCACTTGTAATGTTTACACTCGCATTAGTACCTAAACCATTTGACCATGAATAACTTCCACCACCACTCGCTGTTCTGCTTACACTTGTCGTTGTACATGTCAAATTCGTAGTGCCTGTGATACCTG
>OFDC01000202.1_pt1 | contig 58052 bp, 51 predicted proteins | sample 1520941 | NCBI WGS metagenome assembly OFDC01 (sample SAMEA94258168, study PRJEB24077) | hot springs metagenome | biome: Aquatic biome; feature: Water | place: India | collected 2012-12-06 | depth 5 m | reverse complement strand
GCGGGATTCGGACAGCCGCTCGCTTGATCTTATTTTGCCTGCGCTACTCGGCGCGTCAGATAGGGGCCCCGGAACACCATGCGACTGCCACCGTTGGCGGATTGAATAAAAGAATTGGTGTTTTCCAACCGTCCAAACTTCAACAGTGTGACTTTGGCGAGATCAATCCCATCCCATCACGCTGAGTAGCGGAGACGAAGTGGGTGATGTCGACCATCGGCTGTTTGAGTTCCGCGATGGCTTGCGTTCTTTGCAAGCCACTAGGGCGAGTTTCGATGGACGCCCACTTTGTTGAGCAACGCAAGGCAGCCGTAAGGCCGTGATGGCTGGGTGCCGTCTTCTTTGGTTACTTTCTGTGGGGCAAGCAACAGAAAGTAACTCGCCGAGAGGCGAAAAAGAATGTACAAAGCTTAACGCTCGGGCCGTCGCTCTTCCAAAACACCCCAAACCAAACTCAACACCAGCAACAATAGCGCGCTCAATACAATCAACGCCAATTGCGGTGCTTGATAAAGCTTGTTCAGCGGGGTGTTAGCAATCGCTTTTGCATTAGCTTGATAGGTATCCACCACATGCGTTCTCACGGCCATGACACGGCGCGTTAAATGATCCACCGAAAAGGAATAGCCTTTGAATGCCGGTAATTCTGGCAGGTGCACGGTTGGCAGCGAAAGCTTTGGCAAATGCCACCCCGAGCTTTGCTGGGCGCTTTGTGTGAGTTGCACACTCATCACCAATCCCGGGGTGACAAAGGTTTGTGGGTCGACTTCATCGGCTTTTTTAATGCGGTGGGTGATGGTATGCAGAGTTTGCGCATTGGGCACGGCGATTAATTGCGCAGACTTGGCCGTCTGGTCTGCTTTGAGCAGGATGCCGCGGCTGCGGCTCAGGGTTAATGATTGTTGTACAAAGCGTTGCTGGAGGACGGGGCTTTGCGGGTAGAGTTTGGCGGCGAGGCTGTTGACGCTTTCACCGGGAAGCAGTGGCCAGAGCATGGATTGCTCTTGTTTGGGATTAGCGATACCAAATGCAGCCTGCACGGGATGATTAAATAGCCGGATCATCACGCCGATGACTATCATCAGGCCTGCCATCATCACCAACGATGATCTGAGATTCCATTGGTGAGGATGGCGGGGAATCATCACTGCCCTAACTGTACTCTGGCTTGCGCGATGGCGCGGCGCACTTGTTCTGGCGCGGTGCCGCCGGTGTGGTTACGGCTGGCGACGGAGCCTTCCAGTGTCAATACTTCAAAGACGTCGTCGCTGATGGTGTTACTAAACGCCTGTAATTCTGCCAGGCTGAATTCGGCTAAGTCACGGCCAGATTCCACGCCTGCTTTGACGGCGTGGGCAACCACTTCGTGCGCATCACGGAAAGGCATGCCTTTTTTCACCAGGTAATCGGCCAGGTCGGTGGCGGTTGCAAAGCCTTCCAGCGCGGCCTGGCGCATATTGTCGGCTTTGACGGTGATGCCACGCAGCATGTCGGCGTAAATCTGCAAGGTCACCAGCAGGGTGTCAGCCACGTCAAACAGCGGTTCTTTGTCTTCCTGGTTGTCTTTGTTGTAGGCCAGTGGCTGGCCTTTCATCAGGGTCAGCAAACCAATCAGGTGACCGTAAACACGGCCAGTTTTGCCGCGCACCAGTTCCGGTACGTCAGGGTTTTTCTTCTGCGGCATGATAGACGAGCCGGTACAGAAACGGTCGGCAATATCAATAAAGCCAAATCTTGGGCTCATCCATAAAATCAGCTCTTCAGAGAAGCGTGACAGGTGCATCATCAACAAAGATGCAGCTGCATTAAATTCAATGGCGAAGTCGCGGTCAGACACCGCATCCAGAGAGTTCTGGCAGACGCCATCAAAGCCCAGCAGCTCGGCCACCAGTTCACGTTTGATCGGGTAGCTGGTGCCGGCCAGGGCGGCGGCGCCCAAGGGCAGGCGGTTGATACGCTTGCGGGCATCGGCAAAACGCTCTGCATCGCGGTTGAGCATTTCAAAATAGGCCATCAAGTGGTGACCAAACGTCACCGGTTGCGCCACTTGCAGGTGGGTGAAACCAGGCATGATGGTGGCAGCGTTTTGTTCGGCCAAATCCAGCAGTGAAGTTTGCAGGGCGCGGATACCGGCAATGGTGTCATCGACCACGCTGCGCAGCCATAAGCGCACATCGGTGGCTACTTGGTCGTTGCGTGATCTACCAGTGTGTAAGCGCTTACCGGCATCGCCGATTTTTTCGGTCAGGCGTTTTTCAATATTCAGGTGTACATCTTCAAGGTCGAGCAGCCACTCAAACTGACCGGCTTCAATCTCAGTCAGGATTTCACCCAAGCCGCGTTTGATATCTTCCACATCCTGCGCCGAAATGATGTTTTGCATACCCAGCATGGTGGCATGGGCAATCGAACCCTGAATATCGAATCTAGCCAGGCGTTTATCGAAATCCACTGAGGCGGTATAACGCTTGACCAGCTCTGCCACCGGCTCATTAAAGCGGCCGGACCAGGCTTGGTCCTTTTGATGCAAAGAAGACTGGGTTGTCGGTTTGGATGCGGTCAAAACAAAATTCTTTCTGCCAAAAAGGCTGGCTTGCGCGACAGGCGCTGAATACTTATCATGCTGGAGCCACATTATAAATGAACATCACGCTGTGCGTAAAACTAGCCGCATTCCCAATTTTCGCAATCTGGGCATACACTTACGTGTACTGTTGCTGCATCTGTGCCTGCTGGCGTTGCTGACGGCGTATGACGGCCAGTCTGGCTGGAATGTGTCTTTATGGCTCAACAACCTGGCGCAGATTGGCAGCCAGTGGGCGCCACCGCTGTTGATAGTGATGGGCGCACTCACACTGGCTTACCCTTATCTTAGCCGCTGGCCATACCGATGGGCGCTTGCGAGTATTTTCCTGCTGGCGATCAGCCTCACCGCTTTGTCCGCGTTAGCCTATCATCGCTGGATTACGCCGTTAGCCACCGCGCAAGTATGGCAATTGATATTGCTATGTGTGGCGGATGTGCTGATGTGTTTGTATTACCTGGATTTATTGCAACGCGCCTATTCCCCTGCGATTGCCGAGGCCCGGTTACAGGCCTTGCAGGCGCGTATCCGGCCCCATTTCCTGTTTAACAGCCTCAACGCTGCGTTATCACTGATACGCAGTCAGCCACAGCGTGCCGAAAACGCGCTTGAGGATATGGCAGAGTTGTTTCGTGTGCTCATGGCAGACAACCGGGACCTAGTGCCGTTGTCACAGGAAATCGCCTTATGCCAGCAATACCTGAACATCGAAAAATTGCGGCTGGATGAGCGTTTGCAATATGACTGGCAATTGTCTGATATTCCGCCCGAGATCATGATCCCGCCCCTGATTTTGCAGCCTTTGCTGGAAAACGCCGTGTATCACGGGATAGAGCCGCAATCACAAGGCGGCATCATTGATATTGAAATCCGGCCCAGCGGCAAGAGTTTGCTGTTGCGTATCAGCAATCCTTTGCCACCACGCAGTGACAAGTCTGGCGGTAATAAAATGGCCCTCAAGAATATCCGCGAACGTTTGCGCTTGCATTATGACCTGGAGGCCCAGTTGCGGCAGTATGAAGCCTACCAGCGGTACATTGTAGAAATCCTGATCCCGACGCGGCCGATGTCGGAGGTGGTGCATGGCTAAGCAGCGTTTGCTGATTGTAGACGATGAGCCATTGGCAAGGCAGCGGTTGCGTGACCTGGTGGGCGATGTGGGTGGCTATGAGCTCATTGGCGAGGCTGCCAATGGTTTAGAGGCGCTCAATCTGTTGCAAAATCAGCCGGTGGATATTGTGCTGGTGGATATCCGTATGCCAGTGATGGATGGTATAGAGCTGGCGCAACATCTGCGCGGTCTGGAGACACCTCCAAACCTGATTTTTACCACCGCTTACGATCATCATGCCTTGCAAGCGTTTGAACTCAATGCGATTGATTATTTGCTTAAGCCGATACGTAGTGAAAGGCTGGCAGCTGCCTTAGCCAAGGCACGGCCTTTGCAAACGGAGCAATCGCTGGCCTTGCAACCTTTGCAGCAGACACATGCTCATTTGAGCATACAGGAGCGTGGCAGGATATTACTGGTGCCACTCGAAGACATCCTGTATTTTCGTGCCGAGCTGAAATATGTGACGGTACGTACGCGTGACAAAAGCTATTTGTTGGAAACCTCCCTCAACCAGCTTGAACAAACCTATGCCACGCAGTTTGTGCGCATACACCGCAATGCGCTGGTAGCACGTGCCGCGATCAACGGATTTGAAAAGCAAAGGATTGCGGAAGGCGAGGATGCAGGTGATGCGGTGTGGGTGGTATTGATCAAGGATATCCCGGAGACACTGGTAGTCAGCCGGCGTCACCAGCATATGATAAAGGCCACCTAGCGGTGACCTTTTTTACTATTTACTTTTTCTTCTGCGCTTGTTCAATCACCTTGGCTGCCCAGTCGCGGCCCCCGAGTCCAAAAGCAATGGCTAGCGCCAGGAACACGGCACCAAACACAATCACAAACAGGGAATGGATCAGCTGCATGCCTATGCCCAGCTGTTCCAGCGCAATGAAAATCGCCAATATCTGGATACAGTATTCGGCAGAAGTGCTGATGATCAATGCCTGTTCAAACTTGATGCTATGTAGCCAGGCAAACACCAGACGGTTGATAAAGCGGGCAAACAGTGTACCAAAAATCACCACCAGAATAGCCACAATAATGTGTGGCAGGTAGCTGGCCAGTTCTTTTAAGAGTGCTGCGACCTCGTTGAGGCCCAGGGAATTGGCGCAAGTGATGACGAACAGTAAAATCACCAGCCAATAGAGTACTTCACTAATAATGCCGCTCAGTGTCACTTTGTAATTGGCGCTACGCATAAACGCTTCGAGGCCGGAGCTTTTCGCAAAAGTATCAAAGTGCGTCAGTTCAAGAATACGCTTCACGCCTAGCCTGACAGCTTTGGCCACCAGCCAGCCAAAAAACAGGATGACGATGGCAGCAAGCAATTTGGGTACAAAGTGGACTAACTCGACCCAGAATTGATTCAGTGAAGAAAGGAAAATGTCGATTTGGTATTGCATGGATAGTTCCTCCATTTTTATCATTAAACAGTGACTTTTCTAGTCACTTCTGGATGGCTGTTTTTTGCCAGCATAACTCAAGATGACTCTTTTGGGGAGCAAAAGGTTCACCTTGGCAATGATCGTGGCGTGGCCATGTAACAAGCGCAGAAGTGGGGCGATGCCGTGTTAAAATGCCGTGCTAAATTCGTCAAAGGTAAGACCGTTGTGAGTACATTTAACCCTCCAGCCAAGCTAGTAATTGCATCGCGTGAGAGTGCGCTGGCCATGTGGCAGGCCAGGCATATCCAGGCCAGATTACAAACCTTATATCCACAATGTGACGTCAGTATTTTGGGCATGACGACCATAGGTGACCAGATATTAGATTCGCCGTTGTCACGCATTGGCGGCAAAGGCTTGTTTGTCAAGGAATTGGAAAATGCGCTGGCAGATGGGCGTGCTGATTTGGCCGTGCACAGTATGAAAGATGTACCTATGCATTTGCCGGAAGGGTTCACGCTGGCAGCGACGGGGGAGCGTGAAGACCCACGCGATGCATTCGTCTCCAATACCTACAGCAGTCTGCAAGAATTGCCTGAGGGCAGCATTGTGGGGACGTCCAGCTTGCGCCGCCAAAGCCAGATCCAGGCACGTTTTCCGTATTTAAAAATCGAATCCTTGCGCGGCAATGTGCAAACGCGCTTGCGCAAACTGGATGAAGGCCAATACGCGGCCATTATCCTGGCGGCGGCGGGGCTGATCCGTCTGGAGTTAGGTGACCGCATTAAGGGGTTTATCGACCCGGCAGACAGTATTCCTGCGGTAGGGCAGGGCGCACTGGGCATCGAAATCAATGCCAACCGCAAAGAGCTGATAGATGTATTGGCACCGTTAAATCATGTGGACACCCAGTTATGCGTGGAAGCTGAACGGGGCTTCAGCCGCGCGCTGGCGGGCAGTTGTACCGTCCCACTGGGTGCTTATGCCACCAAGCAGGGCGACACCATCACCATGCAAGGATTTGTCGCCAGCGTGGATGGCAAGCAGATGCTCAAGGAAACCGTGACTGGCAACGCGGTTGAGGCAGAAAAACTGGGCCAGCAATTGGCGCAGCAGCTTATCTCACGTGGAGCGGATAAGATTTTGGCTGAGCTGGACGGCGTGAAATGACCTTGCCGTTGGCCGGACGCACTATTGCCGTCACGCGTCCTCTCGAGCAAGCGACCAAGTTAACAGCGGCTATCAAGGCTGCTGGCGGGTCTGTCATTTCGTTTCCACTGCTGGATATCAAAGGCCTGGAAAGCCTGGACGATTTTCATGCGGCGGTCACACCACTCAGTCAGTTTGACTGGGCAGTGTTTATCAGTAGCAATGCCGTACAACATGGCATGCCTTTGCTGCAACAGGCGGGCATTCCAGCGCAATTAAAATTTGCAGCCATCGGCCCGAGCACGGCGGCCAGTCTGCAGGGGTTTGGTATTGCAGAGATATTGACCCCCTTGGAGCGATTTGACAGCGAGGCTTTGCTGGCGCTGCCTGCATTGCAGCAGATGCAAGGGCAGCGTGTGTTGATCGTGCGCGGGGTAGGCGGGCGAGAAGTGCTGGCCGAGACGTTGAAACAACGAGGTGCAGATGTCGTGTTTGGTGAATGTTACCGCCGCGTCAATCCGCAAAGCAGTGCACAAGTGCTGGCGCAGGCTTATGATAATGGCAAATTGCAGGGCATCGTCGTCACCAGCAGTGAGGCTTTGCGCTTTCTCCTAGACCTGGCTCAGGATGCTGCATGGCTGAAAGCCACCCCTTTATTTGTCAATCATGCCCGTATTGCCGAGCAGGCCAAAGCCGCAAAGCTGACGGTTTATTGCAGTGGTGTTGCTGGAGATACCGCCATGCTGGATTTATTGCAAAGCGAGCTCTCGGTAGATTCTTAAAGCGATCTGCGTCTTAACGTCAGCATACCTAAGCCAAGCAATAACATTACTCCGGTGTTTGCTTCCGGCACTGATGAAACGCTGATTGGGTTGTTGATTGTGATAAACCCGGCAGGGGTGAAATTCACAGCGCTAGTATTCTGAAATACAATCCCGGCCCTATTAATCACATACACCTCGCCAGCCCCTGTTAGATGGTTAATCACATTACTATTGGTTCCTGGTGTGCTGATTTGAATATTGGCGCCCGAATTTAGACCTATATTAAAACTGTTCCAATGTATGTCCTGTTTAATTGGGAGCATCCCGATCAGCACTGATCCACCGCCATTACCCTCGTTTTGAGTGGCTTTAATATTCACGGTGCTGCCCATTTGAAGGCTGCCACTTATCGTTGAAATCGAAATTTCAGGCGCATTCAGACTAAGATTCTCAAGAAACAAATCACCTTCTGCGCGTATGAAAATACTTGAGCCAGAGTCTATGAATCCACCGTTCAAGCTAAAGTTGCCGTCGCAGCTGAGAGAAGCGCCAGAAAGCGATGAGATAGACAGGCTGCCACTGCAACTGGTATTGGCCAGGTTGATCACTGTATTGGCATGCACAACCAACGGCATGGTTGCGATTAAGGAGATCAGTGTGGTGAGCCGTAACATTTTTATTCCCTCGTTTTTTTGAGTTTTTCACAGTGTAGCGTTCAGTGTTGCCTGCTGAATGATGGTTTAATGAAACGCGGATCAGGGATGGACTACTATTTAATGTCGACAAAGTGCTTGACAAATTAAACTAAATAACTAATTATTTAGTTATATGAAGACAATCATCCAAATTCCAGAGCCCTGGAGTCAAATTTCCGAGTTGTTCGTCGCGCTAGGTGATGCGCACCGGCAACGGATTCTGCTGTCTTTTGATAAGGACGAGCGGCTCACTATCCTGCAAATTGTTGAAGGTTCGCAGTTGAGCCGTACCGCAGTGACGCATCACTTAAAGGTGTTAGAGCGAGGAGGGGCCTTGCAAAGTGAAAAAATCGGCCGCGAAGTGTATTTTTGGGTGAATAAGCCATTCATGCAGCAGGCGCTACAAAATGTGATCGATTATATTAAAGAAGACATATAAAAAGAGAGTTGAGACGGAGAGGAAACAATGCTGGTAAGTATATTAAGAGGATTATGCCGTTTACTGTTCCGCGTGCGTGTCACCGGACTGGAGAATGTTCCTGCTGAAGACAGGTTGCTGATTATCGCCAATCACGAGTCATTGCTGGACGGATTGTTGCTGGGCCTGTTTCTGCCAAAGAGAGCCACTTTTGTGGTGCACAATGAGGTGCTGGAAAATTTCTTCTTCCGCTGGATTCTGAAATTGACCCCCCATTTAGGCGTGGATCCACGTAGCCCGTTGGCAATGAAAAAAGTTATTCAGCATCTGAATGCGGGTGAAAATGTCGTGATCTTCCCGGAAGGTCGCATTACATTAACCGGAGCCTTGATGAAGGTGTATGACGGACCTGGTTTTGTGGCCGCCAAAACCAATGTCAGCATCTTGCCTGTTCGCGTGGAAGGCGCGGCGCAATCCTATTTTGGCCGATTGTCTGAAGGCCATCCGCGCAAGTTGTTGCCGCATGTCACGTTGACCGTGATGCCCACGACGAAAATCAATATTGAAGAGCCAGCAGACAGACCACTCAGCGCCAAGCAAAAGCGCCGTCTGGCGGGTGAAGCCATGCGCAACATCATGCAGTACATGCTGTTTAAAACCCAGCAGGGGAAAACCCTGTTTGAAGCTTTTCTCGATAGCCGCAATAAATTTGGTGCAAGCAGCCCAATCATTGAGGATATGAACGAAGTTGAAGACACTTATCAGGAGGTTTTAAAACGAAGCCTGGCGCTCGGACGCATTGCCTGCAAGGTCTCTCAATCTGGTGAAGCAGTTGGTGTATTAATGCCGAATGTCACCAATACACTGGCGTTGATTCTCGGGATGTCGGCGTTCAAACGCATTCCAGCCATGTTGAATTACACGTCGGGTACCGCGGGTATGCAGAATGCCTGTATTGCCGCGAACATTCGTACCGTCATTACCTCTCGCAAGTTTCTTGAAACCGCCAAGCTGGAAGAAGTCGTCGCGCAGTTAAAAAACCTGAAGATCGTTTATCTGGAGGATTTGAGACAGCGGTTTGGCGTGGTGGATAAACTTTGGTTGATGGCTTATGCATTACGCTTTCCGCGGTTGGCCATGAAACCTGCCCAGCCTGAAGACACGTTGGTCATATTGTTCACCTCCGGATCAGAAGGAAAGCCTAAAGGGGTGGTGCACAGCCACAAAAGTATTTTATCAAATGTGCATCAGACCATCGCCATGCTGGACTTTAATCCAACTGACAAGCTGCTGATGTCCTTACCGCTGTTTCATGCGTTTGGCTACACCTGTTCCCTGCTCGCATTGCTGAATGGCGTGCATATCCTGCTGTTCCCTTCGCCATTGCAATACAAAGTGATTCCGGAGGTGATCTATGACCGTGGTTGTACGATATTGATCTCCACCAGTACTTTCCTGGCCAGTTATGCCAGGTTTGCCCATCCGTATGATTTTTATAAGCTGCGCATGGTGGTGGCCGGTGCTGAAAAGCTGAATGAAGAGGTGCGCAAGGTGTATCAAGAGAAATTTGGCATTCGCATCCTGGAAGGCTATGGCGCTACCGAATGTGCCCCTGTGATTTCTGCCAATACACCGATGGCCAATAAAAACGGGACGGTGGGTCAGTTATTCCCTGGCATCGAGTGCAAACTGGAGCCCGTGCCAGGCATTGAGAATGGTGGCGTGTTGCATGTGAAAGGCGACAACATCATGCAAGGCTATTATTTATACGACCAGCCAGGCGTATTGGTGCCACCGGAGGGTGGCTGGTACAACACTGGTGATGTGGTCGAAATCGATGAGGAAGGCTTTATTCATATTAAAGGCCGCGTAAAGCGTTTTGCCAAAGTGGCTGGTGAAATGGTGTCGTTAGAAACTGTTGAGAAAATTGCCAATACTGCGGCGCCAGACCATCAACATGCGGCGACAACACAAACTGATGCCAACCGTGGTGAAAACATCGTGTTGTTTACAACAGATTCAAAACTGAAACGGGATGATTTACAGGTGGTTGCCAAGAATTTTGGTGCGCCAGAAATTGCTATTGCCAGAAAACTGGTTCATGTGGAAGAAATTCCATTATTGGGGACGGGCAAAACCGATTATGTCACTTTGAAACAAATGGCGGAAAAAGCAGCATGAGCAATCCATTCAATCTTCTCCGCCAGCAAAGGTTTGCCCCTTTTTTCTGGACTCAAGGCCTGGGTGCCTTTAATGACAATATGTTTAAAACCGCATTGATTACGCAGGTGGCTTTTAATACTGCCAGCCTGACGACGATGGATGGCGCTACCTTGGCGACCCTGCTGCCAGGTCTGTTTATTTTGCCGTTCTTCCTGTTTTCGGCCTCGGCTGGCCAGCTGGCAGATAAATATGAAAAATCGCAAATTATCCGCTTGGTCAAAATGCTGGAGATTTGCATCATGCTGTTCGCCAGCATAGGCTTTTTGAGTCGCAGCCTGTTAATGCTGGCACTGGCGCTGTTTTTGATGGGGTTACACTCCACTTTGTTTGGTCCGGTGAAATATTCTTATTTGCCGCAGCACTTACAACCCGGTGAACTCACGGCAGGTAACGGCCTGGTGGAAATGGGCAGTTTTGTCGCTATTCTGCTAGGGCAGGTGCTGGGTGCATGGCTAGGCAGCCTGGAGCAGCATGCCTTGTTTACCAGCCTGAGCGTGCTATTGATTGCCATCTCAGGTTACCATTTGAGCCGAGGGATTCCGTTGTCTCCGGCACCGGTGCCGGAAATCAAGATTAACTGGAACCCCATCACTGAAACGATCAAGAATGTACGCACGTTCTGGGCGCAACAAACCTTGTGGGTAGCGATTGTGGCGATCTCATGGTTCTGGTTTTTTGGTGCGACATTGCTGGCGCAATTCCCTAATCTGGCCAAGCATGTGCTGCAAGGCAGCGAGCGTGACTTTATCAGTCTGCTTTCAATTTTTTCAGTGGGCGTGGGCGTGGGTTCGGTCTGGTGTGAAAAGCTCTCCAAGGGCAAGCAGGAGCTGGGGCTGGTCATGCTGGGGGCACTGGGCATGTCATTCTTCACTTGGGATTTTGCCAGCGTCACCCAAAGTATCCAGCAACAGCTGCTTGCCAATCCAGCACTGACTTTACATACACTGGCTGGGTTGGACTATTGGCATATGTTGATGGATGTGGCGTTACTGGGGATCAGTGGTGGCCTGTATATTGTGCCTCTGTATGTATTGCTGCAAAGCCGCGCTGAAACAGGTTATCAATCCCGTGTGATTGCCGCCAATAACATTATGAATGCCTTGTTTATGGTGCTCTCTGCCGGCTTTTCGGTGATGTTATTTGGCATGGGCGTCACTATCCCGCAATTATTTGCCATCACTGCAGCGTCGAATGTGCTGGTGGCGATATACCTATGCGTACGCCAGCCCGAATATTGGTACAGCGTGCGTGATTATCTGATGGGTTTTAGAGGGTAATGATGCGGCGACTGTTTGGGGTTGGCCTCGGCCTGGTTTCGTCATTCGTAGAGGGCCAGCCAGCTGTGGATGCTTTGGGAATTTATGCGCAAGCGCAATTAGAGACAGTAGAAGGTGTGTGCCCGCAATGCCAGACCTTGCCACAAACTTTATGGTATTTCCGCCATGAGACGTTTGCCGTGCCTAAACCAGGAGTGCCGGTTTCTAAAATAGATACCAGCAAGCGTGGTGCTGAAGATATCCAGGCACTTAATCCGGAAGCGTTGCCTGAACTGGTATGGACAGGGTCCAGCCAATATTGGCCGCAGGTGACACTCAATGCAGCAGCCACCGAAGTCACGACTGTGCAAGGTCAGCGCTTTAATCTCAAGCTGGTCCCCAAGATTGCCAGCAACCATGCATACTGGAACGCGGATACCAGCGAATTTCTCAGCCAATCTAAGGTTGCCATTCGCGGCGAGTTAGAAGGTACAACCATGGTTGCACGCACATTCTGGCCACACACTTTCAAGCTAGATTTGACTGCTGGTCTGCAACCACTGCAACGCGGTGAAACCTTGCAATCACTGGTACAGTTTTCCAATGGCGGCGCACGCAGCCCATACCAAAGCAGGTTGTTGTGGGAGAGGTCACCCGGTGTGGGGCAACGCTCGGCAGGAAAAACCGCGTTAGGCGTTTTGCTCAATGGTGCCCAGGGCGATGATGATGAAGCGCATGGCGGGCACTTTGCCTTGGCTACCGGCGTGGTGGGTGCGGAGGGGGAGTACGGGACATGGCTGGTCAATAATTACTACAACCTGGCCACCAATAGTGAAAAAGGCATTATTGCCGGGGTCACGCCTTTTGATAAATATATGGGTGACCTCAACAGCGGACAGGCGTTTTACCGGCCGTCTTATATGCTGGTGGCCGTGTTCAGCCAGCCTGATATCCCTACACAAATCCAGGCTTTGAGTAATCGTGTCATGCAGCATTTTCATCACAATGACCTGGTATATGACCATGCATTGGAAAATTGTGCCGGTATCAGTATAGACACCCTTCGGCAGCTAGGCTGGCAAGTGCCTGAGCGAGGTGTGGAAAGTGTACTCAAGGCCAGTGCGGCTTACTGGTATGTGGCGGCTACAGAACGCAGCCTGCAAAAAGGGCGGGTGATGTATGATTACCTGAATACCGAAATGACGCGGTTGTTTCCGGCTGTGGCCTTTGATGCGATAGGTAATGATTTGCTTAATATCGCGCAAACAGGGGAGCAACATACGCTAGCGTCAGACACCATGCAAGCCATGCCCCGGCAATTAGAGGCACTTTATTTTGTACGTATTCCGCAGATTCCTTCTAGCCGTGCGTTTGGTCTGGCGCCTGTGTACAGTTTTGCCCAATATTTGCAACAGGCCCCGGCCGATAGAAGCCAGTGGAAGGTTATTCCGGTGACGCCAAATCCATTACCTGAAAAGCTGAAAAAGGGCTTGGCGCTTCAGCCGCAAGCGCCGGCATTGGTGCCTTTGTCCGCGATTTTTTTCCTCGTCAGTGCGATAAGTATCGTATGGGTTTTATTATTAGCGCTCAGGAAAGGGGGGCGTAAGGCGTTCATAAATTCGATCAATCGCTGAGGTATGATGATTCCTTACATTAAAAGGGCGACCTGTTTTGGTGTGTTGGGTTAACCACTTATTAAAGCAAATGTTATGAAAAAAACTTTTTTGGCTGTCATGTTAATCAGTCTGTTATTGAGTGAAGCACGGGCGCAGGAAAGTGCGGATTTAGAGTCAGAATCCAGAAACGTTGCTTCGGCCTTTATGGGCGCAGCCAATTTTGTGGTGGGCCGCATAGGCATTGAGTGCCTGGGGGTGCTTGGTCGACTGGAAACACCACGAGAGTATGTGCATATCTGGCAGGAGCGCAATGCAAAATACTATGATGCTTCGACCAAATACGTGGCAAAAAAAATGGAAGCAGCGTTTGCATCTGGGGGCAATGTTGCCAGGGATGCCGTGCTCAAAGAATATTCAACTATCGTGCGCAAAGAAGCGGAAGGCACGATTGTCGACTGGATAGGCCGCGGAAATAAAAAGGATAGTTGCCAGCGCGCAGTCATGCTGATCGATAGAGGGATACTGGATGTGAACCCTGAGATGCCCATCTACCAGGATTTACAATCGTTGCTCAATTGGTGAGTGATGAATTGAATTGCCGCAAGCCCGCCGAGCGTTTTGGGAATGGTCGGCGAATTCGATACAGTGGCCTGGCAGTCGCTTCCTACATAAAAATCAGCGCAGTTCTGATAGGGTGATTTTCATAGGCATTATTAAATAAATCAACATACTTTGTTTTTATTTAAGGATGCAACCATGAAAAAACTACTGATGACAATATTGGTTTTTATTGTTTCCACCACGTTTACCTATGCGGCTGAAAGCAAAGATGACGCGGCAACGTTAGGTACTTCTAAAAGTCCTCAAGTGGATAGGCAGCAAAGTCGTACAGACAAGGGGCCCATTAGCGGCAACCAGGATGGTGTTCCTCATGATGCTAGTAACCTTGGTAATGAGAACAGCCCGCAGGTCAAAAACCAACGCCAGCGGATTGAGATGGATTCCGCGGATCGGCCATTTAAAAAACAGAAAAACAAAGTACTGAGGAACAAAGATCAAAAAGCCGGGACCACCCAAGGCAATCCGGTGCAGCCAACGGAGTACGAAGCGGCGCCACCAGCGACGACCAATTAATGGTTTAACCGCATTTAGGTTTTGTTCGATCTTAGGGATTGCTTTTGCAATCCCGTTTTATGCTCATGAGAATCAGCTGATACCCACAAAAAGTGATTTTAAACATCTGCCATCGGTGATGCAGCACCTTTAGGATCAAAATTAGTCTGATGTATTCCTAATCATAAAGAGCCTTCCTTATGTCACTTGCCATCAACCGAAAAATGATTTTGGCTGCCATTATCTGCTTGCTTCTGTACCAGGTGGGTACTTGGATCACATTCGTTGCCGGGGCCGTATGGGGGGCAGGGGCCGCTGTGATTGTGGCTGTGGTTTCTTACGTTTGCGCCCGCCTGGCCAAACGTGGTGCCACGAGTACGATCTGGTTTCTTATCCCCACCTTGTTATTCACGGTCCTTCCTTTACTAGCCAAAGCCTGGAGTTTGTTCAACAGCCAAACGGGTATTGCGGATACCCTGATTGATTTAGTGCCCTTACTGGTCGGCTTTGTCATACCGGTTTGTTTGTTATCATCTGTCTATCTTGATTTGCGCAAGAAAGCGCCTTAACCAGAAGCGTATGGTTGAGGCGTGCTTTGCAATCACAATCTGCAATAACCGTTATAATGTGAGGCTTGACTCAATCTGATTAAGCAAACATGCAATCAAGTTATTTCGGCAAGCCGCGTTCTACTTCTAAATTGTGGCGTTTAGCCCACTGGTTTGGGCCTTATGCACCGCTGATCGTGATGTTCATCAGTGGTCTCGTCTTTCTTTCACTGACACGCCTGGGGTTGGTGGTATGGAAATGGGAGCGCGTACTGGCCACAGGCGAGTTGTGTCAGATTTTGCTGCAAGGTATACGTGTAGATGTGATCCAGCTGGGGTTGCTGGCACTTATCCCCGTTTTGCTATCCCCAATTCTCGCAACACGCAAATTTTTCAGTATCTGGCGCAGTTTCACCTTCTGGTGGGTATTGCTTTCTCTCGTGTTGCTGGTGTTCCTCGAAGCGGCTACCCCTGGATTTATTCTTGAATATGATGTGCGGCCCAACCGCATTTTTGTCGAATACCTCAAGTATCCGCATGAGGTATTTGGCATGTTGTGGCAAGGCTTCAAGCTGGAGCTGTTGTTTGGCCTGCTGATGACCGTGATTGCATTTGTACTGGTGGCTAAACTGCTTAAGCCCTGGCGGCATGCCGAGGCGAAATGGGCGAGCCCGGCCGTGTGGCTGATATGGCCGCTGATCCTCGTGTTGACGGTATTTGGCATCCGCTCCACGCTTACACATCGCCCTGCCAATCCCGCCTTGTTTGCCATTAGCCAGGACAGCATGGTTAACAGCCTGGTCCTGAATTCAACCTATTCCGTGTTCTACGCCGCTTACAGTTTGCAGCATGAGGCGAAGTCCAGCGCTATTTATGGCAAGCTGCCACGCGAGAAAATTTTTGCCTTAACCGGTGCCCATGAGGATGATATTCCCACCCTGACCACACTGGTGCCGTCAGTCAAACGTGATAAACCACTGAATCTGGTGATCCTGCTGCAAGAAAGTCTAGGCGCAGGGTTTGTAGAGTCACTGGGCGGAAAACCAGTGACGCCCAATCTTGAAAAGCTTAAAGAAGAAGGCATCTGGTTTACCCATTTGTATGCCACGGGGACGCGTTCGGTGCGTGGCATTGAGGCCGTGGTGACCGGGTTCCAGCCTACACCTGCCGACAGTACAGTCAAGCTGGACTTAAGCCAGAAAAACTTTTTTACGCTGGCGGCATTATTGTCCAAACGTGGTTATTTAACCGAGTTTATTTATGGCGGTGAATCGCATTTTGACAATATGCGCAGTTTTTTCATGGGCAACGGTTTCCAGCAGATTACAGACCAGCCAGACTTCAAGAGCCCGGTCTTTGTCGCCAGCTGGGGCGCCTCTGATGAGGACTTGCTCAATAAAACCCATGACCAGCTCATGGCGCACCATGCGAGCGGCAAGCCATTTTTTACCCTGGCGTTCAGCTCGTCTAATCACGCGCCGTTTGAATTCCCGGATGGGCGTATCGAGCTCTTTGAACAGCCCAAGGCGACTGACAACAATGCCGTCAAATACGCTGACTATGCAATCGGCGAGTTTATCAAAAAAGCCAAGGCCAGTCCTTACTGGAACGACACGGTCTTTTTAATCGTGGCTGATCACGATATCCGTGTCCGTGGTGACTCCCTGGTGCCCATTGAGCATTTCCATATTCCGGCGCTCATTCTGGGTGGTGCGGTACAGCCCAAAACGGTGGATGCGATAGCCAGCCAGATCGACTTGCCGGTGACGGTATTGTCATTAATGGGCATAGAAACACAGCACCCGATGACCGGGCATGATTTGTCCAATGTGAGTGATGACTATCGTGGCCGCGCCATGATGCAATACAACTATAACTTCGGCTGGATGCAGCAGCTTGGGCCCGATGCAGCTGACAATGAAGTGGTGGTATTACGTGAAGGCAAGCCTGCGGCTTTTGGCCATTACGACCTTGCCAGCAAACAGTTACAAAATACAGCTGCACCAGCCGATGGTGCCGCCCTGGCTGAACGTGCCCTGGCGAACAGCCTGTTACCGGCGCTGTTATATAAAGAGCAGCGTTACCGCTTGCCGGAGTAGGGGTGGTTTTGAAGAAGAAACAACCCTCCATGCTCACGCGTCAGGTCATGTTAGATGGCCTGAAATATATCCTGTCTGGCCGACTGTGGCTCAAAAACAGTCATTTGCCAGCGCTTAATCATGTGATTCCTGAAGACTTTACCGGTCTGTGCGTGGCCAGCAATGCAGATCCGGCAACTGATCATTATGTGCTGGAGCAGCTACAGACCCTTGAGGTCAAGCGTGTACGTCTGGATATCAGCAATGACGAGGCAAGACCTTTCCAGGAACGTTTTTTACGCAATTTGCTCTCAGCCGGGTTTTCGGTGACGCTGCATGCCGTGCAGCCTTATGAAGCGGCCAAGAATATGCGCAGCAGCCAGGCGCAGGCGGAGTGGAAGCAATTTATTGAAGAGCTATGCCAGGCGTATGCGGGCAAGATTGTCGCGCTTGAAATTGGCAACACCGTTAATCGTAAAAAGTGGGCTGGGTATGATATGCCTGGCTTTATGGTTGCCTGGCAGATTGCGTATGATCTCGCCAGGCAATACCAGGTCATTGTGGTCGGGCCGAATATCCAGGATTTTGAGCCGCTATATAACATCAGCCTGCTCAATACACTGGGTAATGAGCGCCGTTTACCGGATATGCATAGTAATAATCTGTTTGTAGAGCGTGTGATTGAGCCAGAGTTATCCGATTTTCGCATTTTCAAGTACAAATGGACACGTATCCTCAAGTTCAACCTGATTAAAAAAGCCAAGCTGCTACAAAAAATAGGTGACGATATGGGCGTCCCTGCACTGGTATCTCCCGTCGCATTTTGGGCTATTTACCGGATTAAACGCTGTTTACCCGATGGTGCGCAAAAGCAGGCGGATTATGTTGGGCGTTATTTCACTTTGCTGGCGGCTTCGGGTGCGTTGCGCCATGCCAACTGGGGCGCATTTATCTGCCAACGGGAAGGCTTGATTGATGACGGGCTCAAGGATAGTGAGTATCCGGCATTGGAAAGGGTGGCATATTACAAGGCTGCAGATGGTGAATGTGCCAACTATCAGAGAAACCCCAGTTTTTCAGCCTTTAAAACGGTGAGTCACTGGCTGAATGGGGCACAGTATTTGGCGCCGGTGAGTACGGGCAATGGCCTGGAAATTCATCATTTGCAACAGCGTGGCCAAGCGGTGCATGTTGCCTGGACCATCAATGGCCAATGCAGCTTGCTAGACCAGATTTATTCGCCACACACTTTGCAACAGGCGCAGCTATTCAACCGTGACGGTGAACCTGTACAAGATGTGCAGATGCTGACGGAGTCACCCCTCTACCTGGTATGGCAACAGCCTGAACAGATCGTCTTGCGTACAACACGACCAAAGCTAAGCGGAACCATCATTCATGCACATATTGCAGGACAGCAGTATTTTCCCATAGAAGAAGGGGATTGGCGCGGCATGATCCTGGCAGAAAATGCCACGCAAGCGCAGCAGATGTGGCAAGCCTGGCACCCGGAGACACTGTTGCCCCCAGCCAAGTCAGAGGCTTTGCGCCATGCGCGTAATGCGATCTGGCCATTACCGGATCCACGTGACGTAGCTCAACAAGTCACCGTGAAAAAACCGGTACGCATGTACTGGCATAAAACCTGGCTCGACAGGCATAAGCCGAGCAAGGCCAAACGCAGCTGGAATGGAGCCATGGAATTGTTGCGCCGTGGCGTGGGAACTGCCATGCCGCTGGCATATTTTGAGCATGCCAACGATCCAACCTTGCGCCGCAATTTTTATATCTCGGCTTATGTGCCGCATGAGTTTGCTATTTCAAAAGCCTTTTTGGCGTTTAGGCATGGAGACAGTCATTTTGAAGGCATTGCGGCGGACACCTTGTACCATGCGTTTGCCCGTTTCTGTTTGCATATGCATAACTCGGGAATTTATTTCCGTGATTTTTCTGGTGGGAATATTCTGGTGCAGCATGAAGGAGACAATCTGCACTTTGTGCTGATCGATACTGCACGCCTGCAAGCGACAGCGACTGCTACCATGATTAACAAGCGCCTGGCTGATCTAACGCGGGCACTGCATAAACTGCATTGGGATGGCCGCAAGCAATTCTTGCAAATGTATTTAGGCATGACCGGTCGCCGCTTAGGCTGGCAATTCCTGTGGCCGTTTTATCTGTATGACTTGAAGGTGTGGCTGAAGCGTACGATAGGCCGCAAAGGCATGCGTAATCTTTTGCGCCATGTCAAAAGTCGGTTTGCTTAAAGCATGCATCAGTCCACACTCATGAAAATCATGAATGCAAGTTGCGCAGTTTAATCACGACAAGTAAGCCGGTCAGTTTTAATATGGTCACACGTTGATAGCAACCGCTAAAACGAATCTAAGGAAAAAGGAGAAATGACTATGTGGACTAAACCAGCTGCTACCGAAATGCGTTTCGGCTTCGAAGTAACTATGTACGTTATGAACAAATAATTTGTTCTTAATGACATGAACGGGCGCCCAGGCGCCCGTTTTCATTTGTCCGTTCTTTTGCTTATAAGTGACGACCTGATTTCAGCAGAAAACTTTTTTGTCAGGCGTTGCTCAAAAGCCAGGATTATTATTTCGCGGGCGACTATGAAGACATCCTCACGCATGTTTGGGCTAAATACCTTCCTCGGCGGCATGTTATTCCTTGCTTGCTCACCGTTGTGGGCATGCCTGGACCACCCCTCTTTACTAGCCCTGGCAGACAAGGAAATGCAATATCTGCTACAGCGTATTCCACCGGCATTTGCCGATGCTGTGTCTGATCAGCTGATTCAAGGTCAAATGACTGCTAAAGCCTCTGATACTTGCCAGGTGCGCTGGCAATTGACCTTGCCTGAAGTGGATATCGCCGAAGCACAGGCTTTGTTGCAAGCAGAACCCGCCAAACAGATCATGCTGGCGGCGCAAGGCTACCAGATTCCCGAGCAAACCAATGTGGAGGCAGAGTTTGCCGTGGATCAGGCGACATTGCAGCCTCTGCACCAAGAGGTTTTGCAAACTGCGCCTTTAGGAAAGTTACGGGCCAGTGTTGAACTGATGTATGCCATGTTGACGCAGGCAAGAACCAACAGTCGACAAGATGCGCAGCTGCCATGGGCCCAGGCAGAATTAGAATCCGTCCAAACTAGTTGCCAGCAACAATTCCGGGCTGATGATAGTAAGAAGGCATGTGCATGTTACAGCCAGGGTCTGGCAGAAAAATACTCGGCACGCCAGGTCAAATATAACCGCTACCTGATGACTAACCCGTATGCATTTGCCACCGGCAATGGCGGGGATTTCAAACAGCTGGACAAAGCATTGCAAGCCTCTTGTGGACTCAGCTCGTAGCCGGTTGGCCTGATCAGTAATTGATCTGCCCTGATAAATACCAGCCTGTCTGGTTATCCTTGTTAGCAATTCTGCCAAGGTCGATATAAGCGCCGGTCACCGAGACATTGCGGTGTGGAAACCAGGTCATGAAAATATCGTGAGCATTATTTTCTTCATAGACGGACAAGTTGTCCGGTTTGTAGCGTAACTCACTACCCACCAGCCAATTGTCAGACAGCATGACGGCAGCAGATACCGCCGGATATACACGGTAGCTGTCACGCTTGTCCCCCCCAAATCCCAACAGCCCAAACTGGTTGGCCTTGGTGGCATGCAAGTTAGCATTCAACAACAGGTTATAGCCATTGATCGCCCCTAAAAACAGCTTGCTGGTAGCCACATAATAGTCAACGCCACTACGGTCTTTGGCACCCAGTGCCTCAGGCACAAAATCGAAGTCTTCGTTATATTTATACTGGGCTCCGATGGAGACTTGTGGCAGCCAGCTGTCCTGTTCGTAGATCGCATCCCCCAATACACGTAACTTCACACCCAATGTATTCAGGCGGATATGTTCGCCAGGGACGGTGTCGCCCAAGCCAAAGCGTGCCTGGCTGGCGCTGACTTCCACACGGTTGAATAACCCTACAGCAACACCCGTTGTGTTGAGTTTAAAATCGCCCCGGGTTTCTGCATGCGTATAAAACAGCGAACCGCCAATTTGTTGATCCGTGCCATACCCGCTGATGACTGCCCAAGGCATTAAGCCGCCGCCCGCAGCGCCTTCAATTTGTGTGACGCCGCCCGTGGCTAACAGCCTGTCACCAGCGTGTGCCAACATGGGCATGGTAAGCATGGTCAATGTGGCCATGACGCGGGGATAAAGGGATGTGAGAGTTTGCATGAGTATTCTGCTCCAAGTTTGTTATCGCATTATTTCATTTGCGCGATAACAACAATTGGAAAAACAGAAGCTGGATCACCTTTTACATTGATGGTTATATAAATAGCCAATATCGTAATATGTGATAGTCGACCCAAAAATGGAGTATGTAATGCGTTTTAATACCATGATGGTTATCCCGCTGTTTTGCCTGGGATGCATGATGCAGCCTAAGCCGGAAGCCAGTTTGTACCAGCGTATCGGTGGTTTACCCATGCTGACCAGGATCTCTAACCAGACACTGGATATTGTCAGCAAGGACCCCAAAACCAGCCGTTCGTTTGAAGGGGTCAAAATGAAGATCTTGAAAGAAAGTCTGACCAATTTCCTGTGTGTGAAAACCGGTGGTGATTGTGTTTACGAAGGCGAAACCATGCATAAATCACATGCTGACTTGCATATCACCACCGCTGACTTCGAGTTGATGGTTGATGTGTTGCGCGAACGACTGGATGTGAATGGGGTAGGCACCAGGGAGAAAAACGAATTGTTAAAAATATTGGCGCCCATGAAGCGAGAAATTGTAACGAATTAATGGCTGACAAAGGAATTGAGATGGCATGGACGACTTTTCAACCACGGTCTTTGGTCGCGCTGTTATTGGCCCTCACATGCCATGCCATCATGGCCGCCGATGTCACCGTGATGGTGACGGATGCAGGTGGCAAACCTGTCACCGATGCGGTGGTTGCTTTTTATGACAGTAAAACCCCGGCGGCAAATGCGAATGCAGCCGGGAAAATCATTCAAAAAAACAAAATGTTCAACCCGAAGGTCACCGTAGTGCAAACCGGGACCAGCATCAATTTTCCGAATGAAGATTCAGTCCGGCATCATGTCTATTCATTTTCACCCGCCAAAAAGTTTGAATTGAAACTCTATTCTGGCGTGCCGACCAATCCGGTGCCGTTTGATCAGGCCGGTGTGGTGACCTTGGGATGCAACATTCACGATTCTATGGTAGGGTATATCTATGTTGTGGATACGCCATTTTTTGCCAAAACGGATGACAAAGGCAAGGCCATCCTCAAGTTAAATGACGGGCAGTACACTTACCAGGCCTGGTTGCCAGGCCAGAACAAACCAGCCGCAGAACAAAAGACAACCATAGAAGGGGTGACCGAGGTCAAGATCCCCATTCCATAACAATTACACTGCATGATCAAGTTCAAACATATTCGCTCGCGCATCGCTTTCACTTTTCTGACGGTGGTCGTGGCTATTCAATTGGCCGGGCTTATTCCACTTAAATATGCCCTGGTCAAACATGCAAACACACTGGCCGAAGATCAGATTGATGTCGGCCAGCGCGTGTTTGTGAGCTTGCTACAACACAATACACAAAGCCTGAAACAGGCCACCCAGGTACTGGCGGCAGATTTTGCTTTCAGGGAGGCGGTGGCCACCAATGATGCAGAAACCATAGAGTCGGCACTTGAAAGTTACCAGGGCCGCATACGTGCGCAAATCGCGTTTTATATCAGCAATGATGAAAACCTGGTTGTTGGGACCTCGGATGCTAAAGCCATACTGAAGTCCCTTGATGCCAGGCAGGCGATTATTCAATCAAATGCGGGGACGCTCCAATTTGATATTGTGGATGACAAGCCTTATCAGCTGATCACGGTGCCCGTGAAAGCGCCAGAAACCATAGGCTGGATTGTGATGGGTTTTGCTGTCGATAGCCAGCTTGCCAGCCAGATCAATCAACTCACGCACCTGGATGTGACCTTTGTACAAAAAACCAGTACCAAGGATTGGCAATTAGTGAGTAGTACTGCTGACAAAGCCTTGTCCAATTTGCTGCTGAAAACGGTGGCCGACCTCTATCGTCAACGTCTCACGTTGCACAGCGTCGATTTGAACGATCAAACCTATCACTTGAAAATAAGGGCGCTGCATGAAACGCCCGATGAAGCGCTATTGGTTGTCTTGCAAGGGTCGGTGGCACCTTTTACGCAGGATCTGAATATGTTGTTTAAGGTGATGTTGGTACTCACCTTGATTGGAGTGGTCATTTTTGCCGTATTGATCTGGTATGTGTCACGCAAAACCACTGAACCGATTGCCGAGTTGGTCAAGGATGCCGATAAAATTGCCATGGGCGATTATGAAACCGAAATCCAGGTCAGCAGCACGGACGAAGTCGGTTACCTGGCCAAGGCCATGAACGGCATGCGCGAGGCTGTTTTGCAACGCTCGTTACGTATCCAGCGCCTGGCATTTAATGATGAGCTCACCGGCCTTTCTAACCGGCTGGCGTTTAACCAGGGTGTTCACCAGGCAATTTCCACACATGCCGATACCCAGCAAAAATTGAGTGTCATCGTCATCAATATTCATCGGTTCAAACCTATTAACCAGACACTGGGCCGTGATTTTGGCGATGACTTGCTGCGCCATGTCGGACAGGTATTGAAGCAACATGTCCTCAGCGAACAGGATATGGTGGCACGGCTAGATGCCGACGAATTTGCCGTCCTGTTGCAGCATACTGATCAGGCCAAAGCCACGCGCTATGCAGATAAAATCCAGCAGGTATTTGAACAACCGGTCAGCGTCCAGGGGCAGGCGATTGATGTCCGCACTGGAATAGGCATTGCCTTGTACCCTGACCATGGGGTGGATGAAGAGGCGTTGCTCAATCATGCCGAAACGGCTTTGCAGGAATCGCGTGCCAAAAAATCACCCTGGATCGTCTACAACACTGCACTGGAAATTGACCAGTCGGAAACCCTGACCCTGATTTCTGATTTGAAGCAGGCCATACAACATGACCAGCTACTGTTATATATCCAACCCAAGATTGATATCACCACGCGCCGGGCGGTGGGCGGGGAGGCGCTTATTCGCTGGGTACATCCGGAAAAAGGCATGATTTTCCCCGACCAGTTTATCCCGTTTGCAGAACAAACGGGGGTGATCAGCGATATTACCAACTGGATGTTGTTGCGCGCCTGCCAGGTATTGGCTGACTTCCAGAAGCAGGGCCTGCGGCTTTCGCTAGCGGTGAATCTGTCCACGCGTGACCTGAATAATATGCAGTTACCAGCGCAGATTGCACACCTGTTGTCATCCCATGGACTGGAAGCAAAAGTGCTCAAACTCGAAATCACCGAGGGTAGCCTGATGCAGGACCCGGAACGCGCTGAACTGGTCGTGAAAAAACTGGCGGCCATGGGATTACACCTGGCCATTGACGATTTTGGTACCGGTTATTCATCGCTGGCCTATTTGCGCCAGTTGCCAGTACAAGAGCTTAAAATTGACCGTTCATTCGTCATGTTTATGGATAAGAATAGCGGCGATGCCAGCATCGTAAAATCCACCATAGACCTGGCACATAACCTCGGATTGATGGTGGTGGCCGAGGGGATAGAAAATGAGTACGTGCTGAACCAGTTAGCCAGGTTAGGATGTAACGAGGGCCAGGGTTACTTTATCGGCAAACCCATGCCAGAAAAAGATTTCTCTATCTGGTTGCAGCGCTGGGAAGGCCAGAACGAGATTGAGATCGATATCGGCGATGACTTGTCTTTCGCGATCAATCCGCTGGAGGATAACCAGCAGCCATCCGATCCTTTCAAGCTCGATAATATCTAGCATGCGTCACTAAAACCTCACCACAGCGTGAGGTTTTTTGTTTTGGTTAATCCATCAATTTTATTGATGGGGATGATAAAAACATTCAACTTTATTTGCTGAGTCAGCCGATTTATGATGGCTACATATTCAAAAGGAGAATGAACATGAGCCAAATACGCATGCATCAAAGAGCAAACTTCATTGTGCATTATGTGATTAATTTTTTTCGAAAATAATTTATAAATTTGTTGCTATTAAATAGCGCACTATTTATAATGAGGCCATGAGTGAGTTTAACAACAGCAAAACACCCGTATTGCAAGAGCAGTTGTGCTTTTCTGTCTATTCACTTTCGCTTGCCATTAACAAGGTTTATCGGCCATTGTTAAAAAAGCTGGATCTCACTTATTCACAGTATCTGGTCATGCTGGTGCTGTGGGAGGGTGATCAGCGCACAGTCAGTGAAATTGGTGAGCAGCTGTTTCTGGATTCTGCCACCTTGACGCCCTTATTAAAACGTCTGGAGTCAGCAGGGTTTGTGCAACGGGTGCGTTCCAGTCAGGATGAGCGGCAAGTGATTATTTGCCTGACAGACGAAGGGCGTGAGCTGCGCCAGCAGGCGGCTGGCATTATGGATGAAATGTTTTGCGCCATGGGCTGTTCGCTGGAAGAGCTTTCTGCCTTGCGTGAGCGCCTCAATGATTTGCGTAATCATTTGATTCAGCATGTGGCCTAGCCCCGGCTGAAAAAATAGGGGTTTCATTTTTTTGACATTTAAGTAGTGTGCGATTTAATTTTGCATTATCAACCAGGGAATATTTTTAACCGTGAAAGGGAATAACATGAAAACAAAAGTAATAGCCAGCGTATTATTTGCCACAGCACTTACCGCCACTCAGCCAGTGCTGGCGGATGACAAACCGGTCACCGAGCAACTGGTGGATACATTAACCACGCTGTCAGGGGGGCCACATGCCGGCTTCCGTGCCAATCATGCCAAAGGTGTGATGGTAGAAGGGTCATTTACGCCGACCGCCCAGGCAGCAGGGATTAGCAAGGCTGCCCATTTTCAAAAAGCGACGCCAGTGCTGGTACGCTTTTCTGATGCTACCGGCGTACCAAATATTCCTGACGCCGATGGCAATGCATTCCCCAAAGGCATCGCCATCCGCTTTCAGTTACCCGACGGCACGGCCACAGATATCGTGAGTATTTCAGTCAATGGGTTTCCGGCTGCAACGCCTGAAGATTTCCTGGGCTTGTTAAATGCGGTGCGTGATTCTCAAGGCAGTACTGCCAAGCCTAGCCCGGTAGAGCAGTTTTTGGGCACACATCCGGCTGCGCTTAAATTTGTGACTACTCCAAAACCTGCACCAGTGAGCCTGGCCACACAGCCATTCTTTGGGGTCAATGCGTTTGAGTTTACCAATGCCTCGGGTAAAAGCGTGTTCGGGCGTTACCAGATTGTCCCCGTGGCTGGTGCACAGTATTTAAGCAAGGAAGCCACAGAAAAAGCGGCGCCGGATTACCTGATGAATGATATTGTTGAACGTGTAAAAGGGCAGGGCGTGCAATACAAACTGGTATTACAGTTGGCAGACAGCGGGGATGAAGTGAACAACGCGACTGTGGTTTGGCCAGACAGCCGTAAAACCGTAGAGCTGGGAACGCTGACCTTGAATAAAGCGGTGGCGGATAGCAAGGCTGCAGAAAAGCCTATCATGTTTAACCCGCTCCAACTGACCGACGGCATTGCGCCGAGCAAGGACCCAATCTTGCTGGCAAGACCAACGGCTTATGCAGTAAGCTTTGGTAGAAGGCTTGCTCACTAAATAAACTAGCACATGAAAAACTGAAGCGCGGCTGTGTGATCACAGGCCGCGCTTTTTTGCACGAATTTAATTTGCCAGAAACTGAATTGCCTTGCCATTAATACAATAACGCAAGCCGCTCTCAGTTTTGCCATCCGGAAACACGTGACCCAAATGCGCATCGCAAACATTGCATTTCACTTCTATGCGCTGCATGCCATAACTTTCATCGGAAAAATAGGAAATCGCATTGGGAGCCAGCGGTTGATCAAAAGACGGCCAGCCAGAAGAAGACTCAAACTTTTGCCCAGAGTCGAATAATACCTGCGTGCAACAAACACAGGCATAGCGGCCTGGCGTAAATGCGCCACACATTTCCGAAGAAAACGGGCGCTCGGTTGCACTCAGGCGCGTGACCGCGAACACTTCGTCATCTAGAATTTCCCGCCAGGCGCGTACAGATCTTTGTACCTTGTGATCCGGTTCAAGGTTGCCCTCGCGGCTCAGTTTGAGAATATCTTTCCACTTCAACATGATGTTTCTTCCATATGCTGCGTAAACAAAGCTAAACCAGCCTTTTCACATGTCTTTTTCTGACATGCATACAAACTACTGGCAGATAGACTACAAACTATCGAGTATATCATTGCCACTATAGTTCGCGAGGAGGGTTCCTTGATCGTCAGGCCCAGACCAAATCTGTTTGAACTGTTTTTTATCATCAAAGGCTCTATTGTCCTTAGGATCATGCCTTTGCTGGCCTTTGTGGCGGCATTGTCTGCCACCGTAGTTTCGATATATACCTTTAGGCCTGGCTGGTTACCCAAGTTTGATGGCGGGCCGTTCGCATTACTAGGGATTACCTTGTCTATTTTTCTCGCCTTCCGTAACAATGCCTGTTACGAACGCTGGTGGGAGGCGAGGAAAATCTGGGGTGAGTTTGTGCTCACTTGCAGAAATTTAAGCCGCTTGAGTGTGGTGCTCGACGCTCAACAAAGCGAGGCCAGCCCTGTCCGCAAAAGTCTGCTCCAATATTGCATTGCCTACGCACATGCTTTACTGATGCAACTGCGGCCTGCCAGTTCTCGACATGTCCTTGAAGCGATGTTGCCAGAAAAGTTGTTGCAGGCTGTGAACGCTAGCCGTAACCCGCCAGAAATGATTTTGCGTGCTATGCAGGCGCTGCTTGTCAACGCGTTTCGTGAAGCGAAAATCGATGTCATCCAGTTTCAAATGCTGGATGAACAGCTACAAAAACTGGCACAAGCACAAGCCTCCTGCGAGCGTATCCAGAATACGCCGATCCCGTTTGGCTACACATTGCTGTTACATAGAACGGCATATACCTTCTGCTTTCTACTGCCATTCTGCTTTGCCAATACGCTGGGCTGGGCAACACCGTTTGTCACAGCATTGGCAGCGTATACCTTGTTTGGTCTGGACGCCCTGGGCAACGAGCTGGAAGAACCTTTTTCACTGGGTGCCAATGCCCTGCCAATCAATGCACTGACTGATGTGATTGAAATCGATCTCAGGGAGGCATTGGGTGAAAAGGAAATCCCGCCATTGCCGACACCCAAAGAGTTTGTGTTGATGTAATTGAACTGGTGATTCCTCTACTGAGTAACTTTACTCAGTAGAGGAATATGGCGAGCATGGCCCCGTTGTTTGCATCAATGTGCTTAAACATAGCGAGAAAATTGCAGGTCGTGAGTCTCGATGGCTGGTTTATCCTGCGCCATCAAATCAGCCAATACTTGGCCGGAGCCACACGCCATGGTCCAACCCAAGGTGCCATGCCCGGTATTGAGCCATACGTTTGGCAATCTCGTATTTGCTTGTCCGATGATAGGCGTACCATCTGGCGTCATCGGACGCAGGCCAGTCCAGAATTGGGCTTGCAAGACATCGCCCGCATAGGGGAATAACCCATTTAAAACCATTTCTAGTGTAGCGCGGCGGCGTGGATTCAGGCTCAAATCAAAGCCGGCCAACTCAGCCATGCCACCGACGCGGATGCGCTGGTCAAACCGGGTGATGGCGACTTTATAGGTTTCATCCATGACCGTAGAGACAGGGGCGGCATCGCTATTGATGATGGGCACGGTGAGCGAGTAGCCTTTGACAGGATAAACCGGTAAGCTTAATCCCAGTGCCTGCATCAACTGGCGGGAATAACTGCCCAGAGCCACCACATAATGATCGGCAGCCAGCGTTTCGATACCCTCATGCCCAGTGTGTACTTCAACACCCAGTAGCCGGTTCTGGTGTACAAGCAGTCGCTGGATATCGGTGTCTTGCCTGAATTGCACGCCAAGTTTTTTTGCTTCTGCCGCCAGCCGCGACGTAAAAAGCTGGCAGTCACCGGTTTCATCATCCGGCAAGTGTAATCCACCCATTAATTGGTCTTTAACGGAGGCTAAGGCTGGTTCTATGCGCGCGCAGCCGTCGGGATCTACATGCTGAAAAGGCACACCCATACGGCTAAGGACGGCAATATCCTTGATTTCGGCATCCAGCTGCTTTTGGGTGCGGAACACTTGCAAGGTACCGCGGCTACGCTGTTCGTATTGGATACCCGTGCTGGCGCTTAGCTCACGCAGGCAGTCGCGGCTATATTCGGCCAGGCGTACCATACGCGATTTATTGAGGTCGTAACGTTGCAGCGAGCAGTTACGTAAAAAATGTGCAATCCACTGTAATTGCCAAACTGTGAAATCAGGCTTGAGTGAGAGTGGCGCATGGCGCTGGAATAACCATTTGAGGGCCTTGAGTGGTACATCAGGTCCGGCCCAAGGGGCTGAGTAGCCTGGGGAGATCTGCCCGGCATTGGCGAAACTGGTTTCAAGACCAACGGCAGGCTGGCGATCAATGACGGTGACAGAAAAGCCTTTTAATGCCAAGTAATAAGCACTTGTGACGCCAATGACACCAGAACCCAGCACCAATACACGCATGAAATACTCCTACAACTGCAGCCGACATAATCGCTTGTACATTACCGCACATGCCTCATATTACAAAACATAACTCGTGCAGACGGAGTCTTTGAAGGGGGATTCAGTTGAATTTAGGCTACGAGTTGTTCCAGCGCCTCAATCATCATGATGGCCGGGTCGCAGGCTGGTGTCCAGTCTTTCGATTGGGTTGCAATCTCCACCATCCCGGTCGGGCTAGTGACATTGACTTCGGTAAGGTAATCACCAATCACGTCCAGTCCGACTAAAAACAGGCCATGCTGTTTTAATACTTTGCCGACAGTAAGGGCAATCTCTTTGTCACGTGCACTCAATGGCTGGGCAACGCCTTTGCCGCCTGCCGCCAGGTTGCCGCGGGTCTCACCTGTTTTGGGGATACGCGCCAGTGCATAGGGCAAAGGCTCACCGTTGATGACCAGGATACGTTTGTCGCCTTTGACGATATCCGGGATATAACGCTGGACCATAATGGTTTGCGTTTGGAACTTTGTGAGTGTTTCGAGGATGGCATAGATATTGGGATCCTCTTTGCGCAACCGGAAAATGCCACTGCCGCCCATGCCGTCCAGTGGTTTGACAATAATATCGCCGTGTTCAGCCAGAAACGCCAATATCTTGTCTTGCTGGCTGGTGACGATAAAAGGAGGCGCAAATTGTGGAAAGCGCGCCACAGACAGTTTTTCGTTCCAGCCACGGATGGCGGCTGGGTCGTTGATAATGCGTGCGCCTTGCTGTTGCGCCAGTTCAAGCAGGTAAGTGCTGTATAAATATTCGTTATCAAATGGCGGGTCTTTGCGCATGAGCACCGCGTCAAAATCGGCCGGGGAGACGGTAGATTTGTCACTGGTTTTCCAGCTGCCATCCACATGAAATGCAAAAGTCTGTGCATCTACAGTGACCACTTCGTGCTGTAACTGCCAGTCGTGCTGCTCACATACCCAGAGGGTATGACCCCGTGCCTGCGCAGCACGCATGATGGCGAGGCTGGTATCTTTATAAGTGACAAGCGCGTCTAGCGGATCCAGAATAAACAGCAGCTTCATGAGGTGTCCCGGCGATGTTTATGCGTTTAAAGGGTCATTTTCCTGCAATTCCATGCCAGCGGCCAACAGCGCCAGGCGGGCAACTACGCCATACGCATAAAAGCGGTTGGGTGGCGCGTCAGGCGCGCCGGCACAGTCGGGCAGGGTACAGGGCTTTTCAAACGCCAATGGCACAAAATGCATGCCTGGCGCATTCAGGTTTTCATCAACGCCACGGCTGGTATGCACACGGTAAAAACCACCGACGACAAAATGGTCCATCATATACACCACTGGCTCGGCCACGGCATCATTGATGGTTTCAAAAGTGTAGACGCCTTCCTGGATCATGACTTCAGACACTTCCATGCCTTCTTTAATGACCGACATTTTGTTGCGGGTTTTGCGGTTGAGGTCACGTACTTCGTCAGCAGACTTGACACTCATGATGCCCATGCCATAAGTACCGGCGTCGGCTTTGACAATGGCAAAGGGCTGATGCGTAATGCCGTATTCATCATATTTGGCCTGGATTTTTTTGAGGATGGCATCGACTTTTTCTGCCAGCACATCTTCCCCCACTCTATTGTGGAAATCGATGCCGCTGGCCGTATCAAAATACGGGTTTAGCAACCAGGGGTCGATATCCAGCAATTTGGAAAACCCGTCCACCACTTTGTCGTAAGCCGTAAAGTGTTGTGATTTGCGGCGCGTGAACCAGCCTGCGTGCAGGGGCGGAATGAGGGTTTGTTCCAGGTCTTTCAGCATGTCAGGAATCCCGCCGGATAAGTCGTTGTTCAGCAGGATGGCACAGCTATCAAACGCCGGATAATCCACCCCTTCAAATGAAACAGGTTTCAGTTGCAGGCGGTTTTTCACACGCACCAGAGGCTCCAGGATCAATGGCAGGCCATCATGGGTTTCCAGTCTGGTGATTTGGGTGATCTCTGGTGAGAGGCTGCCGACACGGACTTCCATGCCCGCAGCCTTGAGGATGTTGCATAGTTCGACCACATTGCGCAGATAATAGCTATTGCGTGTATGGTTTTCAGGAATCAGTAATAAGCGGCGGGCATCCGGGCAGATTTTTTCAACTGCCATTTGCGCGGCCTGCACAGAAAGGCTTAAAAAATCCGGATTTAAATTATTGAATCCTCCCGGAAACAGGTTTGTATCCACGGGCGCAATCTTAAAGCCTGAGTTACGTAAATCTACACTGGCATAAAAAGGGGCTGCCACTTCTTGCCACTGCGTACGGAACCAGTGCTCAATATCCGGCATGGCTTGCAGTATGCGTTTTTCCAGCGCGACCAGGGGGCCGCTTAGCGCGGTGGTTAAATGGGGAACCATCATTGCTCCTGTATTTATTTTATTGGACGTGGTCAGGCCAGCCTGCTTTCTGTCGATGTTTGCTCAATCACGGCGTGGGCCTGCTGATCGGCATGGTAGCTGCTCCGCACCATGGGGCCACTGGCAGCATTGTCAAAGCCCATGGCATCTGCCTGTTCTTTAAACCAGGCAAAGGTATCGGGGGTCACGTAGCGCAACACTGGTAAATGGTGCACACTGGGTTGCAGGTATTGACCCAATGTCAGCATGCTCACACCATGCGCGCGCAAGTCACGCATGACTTCCAGTATTTCCTCGTCGGTTTCCCCAAGCCCCAGCATCAGGCCAGACTTGGTGGGGACATCCGGATACATTTCGCTGAATTGCTTGAGCAGATCAAGAGAGTGCTGGTAATCAGAACCAGGGCGTGCCTGTTTATATAGGCGTGGCACGGTTTCCAGGTTATGGTTCATGACATCTGGCGGGGCTTCACGCAAGATTTTAAGCGAGACATCCAGGCGGCCACGAAAGTCGGGGACCAGAATCTCGATTTTGATATGTGGCGATTGCTGGCGGATGGCGCGTATGCAGTCAACAAAGTGCTGGGCACCGCCATCTGGCAAATCGTCGCGGTCGACCGAGGTCACCACCACATAACGCAATTTCATCTGGGCAATGGTGCGCGCCAGGTTTTCTGGTTCTTTGGGGTCAGGAGGTAAGGGTTTGCCATGCGCGACATCGCAGAATGGGCAGCGGCGTGTGCAGATATCGCCCAGAATCATGAAGGTGGCAGTGCCGCCACTAAAGCATTCGCCAATATTGGGGCAACTAGCTTCTTCACAGACAGTATGGAGGTTATTGTCCCGCAGTACCTGTTTGATTTCCTGGAAGCGTGCCGAGTCAGGCACCTTCATGCGTATCCATTCAGGTTTGCGTAGCATGGGTTGCGGCACAATCTTGATCGGGATACGCGAGGTCTTGGCGGCATCAATCTCTTTAACGCCTGCTATTTTTTTCGCCGGGCGCGTGCTCGCAGGATGCTCAGGGGTCGAATTATCTGACATGCGCCAGTTTCTCTTTCAATCGTTGGGTTAAATCAGCGGCAATGTCAGGCATCTGCAGCGCAATATTCAAATCCCGGGTTTGTGTCATTTGCATGCCAGCATAACCGCAAGGGTCAATCTCGGCAAATGGTTGCAAATCCATCTCAATATTCAAGCTCAGGCCATGATAACAGCACTGGTTTTTCAGGCGTAATCCTAGCGAAGCGATTTTTTTGCCTTCCACATATACGCCGGGTGCATCTGCACGCGCTTGCGCGGAGATACCATGCGCTGCCAGAAACGCTATCAGGCTGTTTTCCAAGATGGAGACGAGTTGCCGTACATTCAAGTGGCTGCGTGCCAGATCAATCAGGCAGTAAATAATGAGTTGGCCGGGGCCGTGGTAAGTGATTTTGCCGCCGCGGTCTACATTCACGAGCGGGATGTTATTTTGAGGCAAGCGCACACCACGCCGGTTCAGGCCCAGCGTATAGACTGGCGGATGCTCGGTGACCCAAAGCTGGTCAGGCGTCTCCGGGCCACGCTGCGCAGTAAAGGCCTGCATGTCGGCCAGCGTCGCAGCATAATCAGTCAGACCCAGCTGGCGGATTTCCAGGGCAGGCATGGAAAGCAAAGGGGATTACAGCACAACCTTGACCATCGGGTGTGAGGTCAGGCTGCGATAGATATCGTCCAGTTGTGGCTTGGAGGTGACATACACCAGGCAGGTCAGGCTCAGGTACTTGCCGTTGCTGCTGCCACGGATTTCGATCAGGTGCGTATCGAAATCGGGCCAGTGCGCCTGGATAGTACGTGTGATTTCACGTGCAAAATCATCATGCGTTTCGCCCATGACCTTGATCGGGAAGTTGGTCGGAAACTCAATCAGGGTTTCTTCTACATCTGGCAATGGCTCTAACTTGGTCATGGTTACCTACCTCAGGTGATGATTACTGCAAATACAGTCGGACCTGGTCTATCATGCGCGAGAAGATATTGCTGGCTTCTACCGCGTGTACGGTGACCAAGGGTACGCTATGCACGACTTTGCCACCCAGGCTGAAATCGACAGAACCGACTTTTTGATGTGCGGTTAAGGGCGCCTCCAGCGGTTTGGGAATGCGTATATTCGCCTTCATATTGGCATACTCGCCTTGAGGCAAGGTTAAATACACAGACTTGGCCACGGTCAAATCAACTTCGCTTTCAGTACCTTTCCAGACTTTCTGGCGCGTAATCGGTTTGTTGGCTGCATAAATCAGCTTGGATTCGTAAAACTGGAAACCAAAATTCAGCAGCTTTTGGCTTTCAGCTGCACGTACATTATCTGAAGTGGTGCCGAGGACCACAGAAATCAAGCGGAAGTCGTTCCGTTTTGCCGAGGAAATCAGGCAATAACCAGCAGATTCCGTATGCCCGGTTTTCATGCCATCCACCGTGGGGTCGAGAAACAGCAGGCGGTTACGGTTAGGTTGCGTAATCTTGTTATAGGTATAAGATTTTTGTGAATACAGGCGCGCATAATCCTGAGGGAAGTCACGGATCAAGGCATTGGCCAGGATAGACAAGTCGCGGGCGGTCGTCGTATGGGTGGGGTCGGGCAAGCCAGTGGAATTGACAAAGTGGCTGTTCTTCATGCCCAAGGCAATGGCCTTTTTGTTCATGAGGGTGGCAAACAGCTCTTCACTACCGGCAATGCCTTCTGCCAGCGTAATGGCAGCATCATTGCCTGACTGGATAATCAGGCCATGCAGCAACTCATCCACCGTGACGGTCATGGTGGTGTCGATAAACATCTTGGATCCTTCGACTTTCCAGGCTTTCTGGCTCACCGGCAAGGTCTGCGTGAGTGCCAGGCGCTTTTGCTTCACTGCTTCAAAGGTGAGGTAAGCCGTCATCACCTTGGTCAATGAGGCAGGTTCTACCGGCATATCCGGGTTGCTGGCAGCCAGCAGGCTGCCAGTGTTGGCGTCGCGTAATACAAACGCTTTGGCAGCCAACGTCGGGGTGGGCACATTGCCAGTGATGGCTTCAGCCGCCACAGTCATTAACGGAATAGAAAGTATAAAAGCAATACAAGAACGCCACATGGTCATCATTTAACGAGAAAAAATACTTTAACGAGAAAAAGTTACCGGGAAAATATTAGCGCAGGTAACTGCAGTTGGTCACGCATCTGACTCGCGGCCTGTGCCGCTAATGCGTGATCTGGATAGGGCCCCAGCACGATCTGGAACACTTTGCCATTATACACCTTGTTGAGCAGTGATTGTGTTTCGGGCAAGGCGCTAAAAATGCGTTGTTGCAGGCGGTCTGCATTCTCCTCCTGGCCAAAAGCCCCTACCTGCACATATATTCCATTGGTCTCCAGTGCAGAAGCGGGTTTTGTCGATGTGACAGTGCGAGTGACTTGCACAACCTCTTTGCTGGACGTTTGCATATCTACATTCGGTTGCGCCGTCGCCACGGCGGTGTCTAATGGCTGCGATGGATCTATCAATGTCACCTGTACCTGCGCCGAGCCGTGACGGATGATATCCAGCTGTTTGGCAGCGGCATAAGAAAGGTCAATGATGCGGTCGCGACCAAAAGGACCACGGTCATTGACACGTGCCATGATGGTTTTGCCATTGCTTAGGTTTGTGATGCGCACATAACATGGAATCGGTAGTGTTCTGTGTGCAGCTGTTAATTTAAACATGTCATACGGCTCACCGCTGGCTGTTTTGCGGCCATGAAACTTTTTACCGTACCAGGAAGCATGACCCGTCTGTGTAAAGGGCGTATTGATCTCGGACATGGGCGTCACCGTTTCACCGTTGACGATGTAAGGCTTGGTGGTCCCTTTGACAATCGGCTCCAGTTTAGGGGTGACAGAGGTTTCCAGCGGGGTATTCGGGTCTATCCCGTCAGTGGGGTTGCCGGTGGTTTCCGGTTTGGGATCTATATTAATGATTTTGGGTCCGCTGCCCGACGGGTAGGTGTTGGGGGGAGTCGTCATGCTGGTGCCAGGCGTTGCCGGGCGCTCTGATGGCATAGGCTTTGTTGCGGGCGTTACTGATGGCGGCGTTTGCCGTGGCGGCATGCTGCTGTTACAAGCCACCAGCCAGGCCGCCAGCATCAGGATACTTAATCGTTGCAAGTAAGATGACATCTAAATCCTTGGTGGGTGTTCGTAGATGGCTAATCCGTGGCGACCAGCCGCTTGTGCGACTGCACACTCATCAGCAAGCCCATGCTCAATCCCAATGTCAGCAATGAGGTACCACCATAGCTGACCAGCGGTAAGGGAATGCCGACCACGGGCAGGATGCCACTCACCATGCCCATATTCACAAAACAGTAGGTGAAAAAAGTAGCGGCGATACTGCCTGCCAGCAATCGGGCAAAAGTACTCTTGGCTTGTGACGCGATAATGAAGGCGCGGCCAATAATGATGGTAAACAGCAACAGTAGCAAGCTACAACCAACCAGCCCAAACTCTTCGGCAAACACAGCAAAAATAAAGTCAGTAGTCCGCTCGGGGACGAAGTCCAGCTGGGATTGTGTACCATTGAGCCAGCCTTTACCGGTCATGCCGCCAGAACCAATTGCAATAGTGGCCTGGATGATATGGTAACCAGCCCCTAATGGATCCTGGCTGGGATCTATGAGGATTTCAACGCGGCGGCGCTGATAATCATGCAGCATAGACCACAGGATAGGGAGGGCAGCACCAAAGGCAATCGCGCTGCCGAAAATAAATTTCCAGCTCAGCCCCGCCAAGAAAATGACATAAAAGCCGGAGGCAAACACCAAGGTGGCTGTGCCCAGGTCTGGCTGTTTGGCAATCAGCAATACCGGCACCAGCAAAATCACACCTGCAACCACATAATCTGCGGTGCGCAACATGCTCTCGCGTTTGGAGAAATACCAGGCAAGCATGATAGGCACAGCCAGCTTCATGAGTTCCGAAGGTTGTATTTTAGTGATACCCAGGTTCAGCCAACGGCGTGCGCCATGACTGATATCGCCAATCAGTGCGACAGCAATCAGCAGGGTCAGCCCAAGCAGGTAGGCTGGCAAGGCGATGCGCTCTATGTGCTGTGGCTGTGTGTTGGCCACCAGTAGCATCACAACCATCATGACCACAATATTAATCAGCTGCGCGTTCACCTTGAGCAGGGATTGTCCTGACGCGCTATACAGCACCATGAGTGCCACCACTAACACCATCAGCACAGTCGCCAGCAGGATGGAATCGATATGCCGGATAAAGTGGCCTATCCATTGTCTAATCATGAGGTTCCTCCTCTACTTCAGGCGCATTAATCACAGTGCTGTCCGGCGCTGGTGCTGTGCTGGGGTCAACGGTAGGGTCAACAGGTACTTTGCCCAGCAGGTAGTAATCCATGGCTTTGCGTGCAATTGGACCAGCGGTCGAACCGCCATGGCTACCGTTTTCCACAATCACTGCGATAGCAATTTTTGGGTCTTCCGCCGGTGCGTAAGCGATAAACCAGGCATGGTCGCGGTGACGTTCTGCAATCAGTTTTTCGTTATATTTCTCGTTCTGTTTGATACCTACCACTTGTGCTGTCCCGGTTTTGGCCGCAATGTCATAGCCTGCATTGGCCCCGACAGCTGCTGCTGTCCCGCCGGGCCTCGTAACGTCCATCATGCCCAGCTTGACGATTTCCAAATTCTCCGCGTTCAGGGTGAGCTGGTCTGCAGTCGTGTGTGGCAGCATTTTTACCTGGTTGGTTTTGGCATCGACGATAGCGTTGACCAGATGCGGGCGGATAGCCTTGCCGTTATTGGCTAGCGTCGCCGTCGCATAAGCCAATTGCATGGGCGTGACCAGGGTGTATCCCTGGCCGATACCGACAATCACGGTTTCGCCCATGTACCAGGGTTGCTTGAAGCGTTTTTGCTTCCAGGTGGGGGTAGGCAGTAAGCCGGATAACTCGCCCTGAATATCGATGTTGGTTTTTTCGCCAAAACCAAAGTGGCGTACAAAGTCAGTCAGGCGCTCGATCCCCAGCTCAACCGCCAGGCCGTAGAAAAACGTATCACAAGAGACGGTGATGGCTTTGCGCATATCGACGGCACCATGGCCGGAAGGCTTCCAGTCGCGGTAACGGTGGCGGCTGTTGGGCAGCATGAAATAACCTGGGTCACTGATAGTGAAAGGTGGCTGACGTTTACCTGATTCCAGTCCGGCCAATGCGACAAACGGCTTGAAGGTAGAGCCAGGCGGATAGATGCCCTTGAGTGAGCGGTTAATCAGGGGTTTGTCAGGCGAGTTGTTCAGGTTGTTCCAGTTGTCGTAATCAATGCCATCCACAAACAGGTTGGCATCGAATGAAGGCATGCTGACCATGGCCAATACTTCACCGGTTTTCGGTTGAATGGCCACCAGTGCGCCACGGCGTCCGGCAAATTCATGCTCAACGATTTCCTGCAACTTGGCATCCATGGAAAGCACAATATTGTTGCCGGAAGTGGGTGAGGCGCTTGAAAGCACACGTACGGCGCGGCCATCGGCATCAATCTCCACCTGTTGGAAACCGGTGATGCCATGTAACTCTGCTTCGTAGGCCTGCTCTACACCAGATTTGCCAATGTGCTCAGTGCCTTTGTAGTTGGAGAGCTGGTTGTTTTCCTTGAGCTGCTTCAGATCATTTTCGTTGATGCGGCTGATGTAGCCGATGCCATGCGTCCCCAGCGTGCCATAGGGATAATGGCGGAATAGCCGCGACTTGAGTTCCACCCCGGGGAAGCGGAAGCGGTTGACTGCAAATTTTGCCGCTTCGTATTCATTGAGGTGGGTGCGGATGGGGATGCTTTCAAAAGTATGGCTTTGTGCACGGAGTTTTTTGAAGCGTTTTAAATCAGTGGCAGAGATTTCAACCAGCTCGCCCAGTTCGGCAATCGTATCCTGCAGGTCATCTATTTTTGAAGGCGTGATTTCCAGCGTATAGACAAAAAAATTGTGCGCCAGAATAATACCGTTGCGGTCTGAGATGAGGCCGCGGTTTGGCGTAATCGGCACAATCGAAATCCGGTTGTTTTCTGCCAGCGTCTGGTAGTAATCGTAGCGGTAGACCTGCAGGAAGTAAAAACGACCCAGCAATGCAGAAAAAGCAGTGAGAACCAGCAATATCAGGAAAACCAGACGAACCCGGAACTTGTGCTGTTCGTTTTGATGGTTTTTGAGTTCGGTGCTATACCCCATGTGCTTATAACTTCTTTGGACGCGTCAGTTCGCCAAACCAGATAATCATGAATTGCCACAGTATCAGGTCGGAAATGACGGGCAGGCCATAAGTCCAGTCTGGTATTTCCCCGCCTGCAAACAATTTGAGCAGCAGAATCAGTGCACGCTGCACGCCAAACAGGAAAATGACATATAAATAAAGTTGCCAGCGGTTGAACAACACCAACCTACGCTGGTAAATCAGGCCCAGAAAAGCGGTGATGGCAAAGGTGAGCGCATGCTGGCCTAGCAAGCTGCCGGTAGAGAGATCCACCAGCAAGCCGGCAAACCATACCCAGCCAATATTGCAGTGATAAGGTGCCTGCAATAGCCAGTAAATCATGATCACCAGCAAAAAGTCTGGCCGGATGATGATGCCGGAATTAGACCAGGGGTATAGCTGGAAGATCAGCCCCACCAGCATGGTAAACACGATAGTACTGAATTTGACCGGTTTCATGGATGCTCCGGCGCGACAGGCGCGGGGGTGTTCTCGGGTGTTGACCCTTGGCTGTTGGTGTTCGCTTCAGGCACGCCTGTGTCGAGCACAGGCGTTTCGGTAACCGGATGTGGATCCACCGCAGCATTATTTTTTTGCAATATATCGACCACGGACTGATCAAGGTGCTGGGCATTATTGCGTGGCAAGAAAGGCCTGTTTTCGTTGGTTTGGTTAATCACCGGTGAATCTGGCACCTTGAGAATCAATACGTGTTTATGATTGTTTACACCAGCAATCGGGCGGCTGATGATTTTGGCAAAGGGGGAGTCCTGGCTTTGCTTGATCTGGGTCACTACAGCCACCGCCAGGCCAGCCGGATAGACGCCATCAATGCCCGAAGTCACCAGTTTGTCACCCACCTTGATATCCACGCTGGTAGGCAGGTAAGGAATATCCAGTGTATTACGCTTGCCTTCGCCAAAGGCAATCGCCCGCAGCTGGTTGCGTTCGATCTGGATAGGGATGGATAACTTTTTGTCGGTGATCAGCGTGACTTCGCTGGTGAATGGATAAACCCGGGTGATCTGGCCCACCACGCCTTGCTCATCAACCACCGCCTGGCCCGGCGTAATCTGGTGACGACTACCCCGGTTGAGAGTGATGATGTTGCTGAAAGGGTCGCGCCCCATATGCATCACTTCACCCAAAGTGGCTTGTGGAATGATCGGGGCATCTCCTGCCAGCAGGGTGCGCAAGTGTGCATTCTCGGCATCGACTGTCGCCAGGCGTTGCAAGGCGGCGTGGTCTATCAGGGCTTGTTGTTTGAGTTTGAAATTATCCTGGATTAGCTGGTTATGCGAGCTGAAGTAGGTGTTGATGTTGCGGGCCCACTCATTGGGGGCGCTGGCAACCACCTCCAGTGGGTGTAATGCGGTACTGAACCATTGCCTGACCTGGCCGAGGTAATCAAACCGCGCATCGACGGCCATCATGACCAGTGACAGCGCGCAAAAAAACATCAGGCGTGGAAAAGGCTTGGGTCCCTGGATAAAAAAAGCCGGGGATTCCTGCGGGTCAAGCTGTTGGTGTATGCCTTTTAGCATGATCGGGGATGCGCCAACGTTGCCCCGTATTATTCGCTAGCAAAAACGTTGCCCAGCTTGTCCATTTCTTCAAGGGCACGCCCACAACCGCGTGCCACACAGGTCAACGGGTCTTCCGCCACAATGACGGGCAGGCCGGTTTCTTCGACCAGCAGGCGATCCAGGTCACGCAACAGCGCCCCGCCACCGGTCAGTACCATGCCTTTTTCTGCAATATCGGCACCTAGTTCTGGTGGGGTTTGTTCCAGGGCAGATTTCACGGCACCGACGATGGAGTTTAATGGCTCTGTCAATGCTTCCAGGATTTCATTACTGGAGATAGTGAATTTACGTGGCAAACCTTCTGCCAGGTTGCGGCCGGTGACTTCCATTTCGAGCACTTCTGAACCAGGGAAAGCAGAGCCGATACGTTTCTTGATCGCTTCTGCGGTAGGCTCGGAGATTTGCATGCCGTAGTTACGGCGGATGTAATCAATAATAGCCTGGTCAAACTTGTCACCACCCACGCGCTCGGATTTGGCGTAGACGATGCCACCCAGTGAAATCACCCCCACTTCGGTGGTGCCACCGCCGATATCCACCACCATGCTGCCGGTCGCTTCAGCCACTGGCATGTCAGCCCCAATCGCGGCTGCCATCGGCTCTTCAATCAGGAATACCTGTTTGGCACCCGCGCGCTCGGCGGATTCTTTAATGGCACGACGTTCAACCTGGGTGGAGCCGACTGGCACGCAGATGATGATGCGTGGGCTAGGGGAGAACCAGCGGGACTCGTGGACTTTACGGATAAAAAACTTCAGCATTTGCTCGGTGATGGTGAAGTCGGCGATCACACCGTCTTTCATTGGGCGGATGGCCTGGATATTGGCCGGTGCGCGGCCTAGCATGCTTTTAGCGTCAGAACCGACGGCCAGCAATACTTTTTTGCCGTTAGGGCCGCCTTCGGTACGGATTGCCACCACCGAAGGTTCATCCAGCACAACCCCTTTACCACGCACATAAATCAGGGTGTTGGCGGTGCCTAAGTCAATGGCAAGGTCATTGGAGAAGTAGCTGTTGAGTGAACCGAACATGTTTTATCCTGTGAATATACTGATTTGGCGCTGCCCGCTGGGTGCGGCATAAAATCAAGGTATAATAGCGCAAAACGCACATGAATTTAAGATGTACTTTCAAAATCTTACAGACAATTAACCCACATGGCACTGAATCTTGACGATATCAAGCGCATCGCTCACCTGGCCCGTATCGAGGTCAGCGACAATGAGGCGCAAGAAACCCTGAACAAACTTTCCGGTATCCTCGGTTTGATCGAGCAAATGCAGGCAGTCGATACCACAGGTATCGAGCCAATGTCGCACTCGCAAGATGTGACGCAACGCTTGCGTGAAGACGTGGTTACTGCCACCAATCAGCGCGAGCTGTTTCAGTCGATTGCCCCGGCGACACAGGATGGCTTGTACCTGGTGCCTAAAGTCATTGAATAACAGCGTGTGCTCCAAGCGAAGTTCACGCCACTAACCTATAGATACAGCTATGATCAACAGCAGTCTTAAACAGCTGGGCCAGCAGTTGGCCAGCAAACAAGTTTCCAGTGTCGAGCTCACGCAAGCTTACTTGCAGCGTATGGCACAGCTCAACCCCACCATCAATGCCTACGTCACCATTGATGAAGATAAAACCCTGGCGCAGGCCAAAGCAGCCGATACACGTATTGCGGGTGGTGATTTCGGGCCGTTGACTGGTATCCCCTTGGCACAAAAAGATATTTTCTGTGCCAAGGGATGGCGTACCACTTGCAGCTCGAAAATGCTGGAGACTTTTATTTCTCCGTATGACGCGCATGTGATCAGCCAGTTTGATGCGGCGGGTGCGGTGAACCTGGGTAAAACCAATATGGACGAGTTCGCCATGGGTTCTTCCAACGAGACCAGTTATTTTGGCGGCGTGAAAAATCCGTGGGATTTTGACCGCGTGCCAGGGGGTAGTTCTGGGGGCTCTGCCGCAGCCGTGGCAGCCCGCTTGTGTGCGGCGGCGACGGGTACCGATACTGGCGGTTCGATTCGCCAGCCAGCGTCCTTGTGCGGTTTTACCGGTCTCAAACCTACTTACGGCCTGGTGTCGCGGTACGGCATGATTGCATTTGCATCATCACTCGACCAAGCCGGGCCCATGGCCAAGTCTGCCGAAGACTGTGCGCTCATGCTCAATGTTATGGCCGGTTTTGACGAGCGTGATTCCACCAGTGTGAACCGCCAAAAAGAAGACTACACGCGTGGCCTGACCAGCATGACTGGCGACCAGCCGCTCAAAGGTCTGCGTATCGGGTTGCCTAAAGAGTACTTTGCCGAAGGCCTGAATGCCGACGTTGCCAAAGTCATTGAAACGGCGATTGCAGAATACAAAAAATTGGGTGCTGAGATTGTGGAAGTCAGTTTGCCTAACAATAACCTGTCGATTCCAGTGTATTACGTGCTGGCTCCCGCAGAGGCTTCGAGCAACCTGTCACGTTACGATGGCGTGCGCTATGGCCACCGTGCGGCTGAGTACAATGACCTGCTTGAAATGTATATGAAATCACGTGCCGAAGGGTTTGGTGCCGAGGTCAAGCGCCGTATCCTGATCGGCACTTATGTGTTGAGCGCGGGATATTACGACGCCTACTACCTCAAGGCACAAAAAATCCGTCGCCTGATCGCGCAAGACTTTGTCGAAGCCTTTAAGCACTGTGATGTGATCATGGGGCCGGCTGCACCTTCTACCGCTTTTAAGGCAGGCGAAAAGACCAGTGACCCGGTTGCGATGTATCTGGAAGATTTGTACACCATTGCCGTCAACCTGGCTGGTTTGCCAGGCATGAGTATCCCGGCAGGGTTTGCGACCAGCAGCGAAGGCAAGGCATTGCCAGTCGGTTTGCAGATTATTGGTAATTATTTTGATGAGGCGCGCATGCTTAATGTCGGACATGCCTATCAACAAGTGACAGACTGGCATACACGCATGCCAGCCGGTTTGGAGAACATTTAACATGCAGTGGGAAGTCGTGATCGGGTTGGAAACCCACGTACAGTTACAAACCAAGTCCAAACAATTCAGCGGAGCCTCAACCACGTATGGCGCTGAGCCGAACACCCAGGCTTGCGAAGTGAGCATTGCATTACCAGGCGTATTGCCTGTGCTGAATAAGAAAGCCGTGGAGTGCGCCATCAAATTTGGCCTGGCGATTGATGCCGAGATGGCACCGCGTAGCGTGTTCTCACGCAAGAATTATTTTTACCCTGACCTACCGAAAGGTTACCAGATCAGCCAGTTTGAGCTACCTGTGGTGGGTAAAGGCCAGATCACCATTCAAGTGCCAGCAGGTAAAAATACCCAAGCCTACGAAAAAGTCATCAATATCACGCGTGCCCACCTCGAAGAGGATGCAGGTAAATCCGTACATGGTGCCGTCGAAGGCATGTCCGGCATAGACCTGAACCGTGCCGGCACCCCATTGCTGGAGATCGTCACCGAGCCGGATATGCGTAGCGCGGCAGAAGCCGTCGCCTACGCTAAAAAACTGCACGAACTGGTGCAATGGATAGGCATTTGTGACGGCAATATGCAGGAAGGTAGCTTCCGTTGCGACGTCAATGTTTCCGTGCGCCCGAAAGGCAGCGAGAAATTTGGTACCCGCCGCGAGATCAAAAACCTCAACTCATTCAAGTTCATGCAGCAAGCCATTGAATACGAAACTCAATGGCAGATTGAGACGCTGGAAGATGGCGGCACTATCCAGCAGGCAACGGTGCTGTTTAATCCGGATACCGGTGAAACGCGTGCCATGCGGACCAAGGAAGAGGCCAATGATTACCGTTACTTCCCGGATCCGGATTTACTGCCCTTAGAAGTGACAGAAGCTGACAAGGCGCGAGTAAAGGCTGAGATGCCGGAATTGCCACAAGCTTTGCAGGCGCGTCTGATTAGTGAGTACCAACTCTCCAGTTATGATGCCAGCACGCTGACATCCTCACGTAGCCTGGCGGATTATTTTGTATCAGTAGTCAATGCAGGTGCCGAGCCAAAACAAGCCGCCAACTGGGTGATGGGTGCGGTATCGGCAAAACTCAACGCTGAAGAAAGAACCATCGTTGACAGTCCAGTGACTGCTGTGCAATTAGCAGCCTTGCTCAAACGCATTGCCGATAACACTATTTCTAATAATACCGCCAAGCAGGTGTTTGATGGCTTGTGGACCGGTGAAGGCGAAGTCGACGCCATTATTGAAGCCAAAGGCCTCAAGCAAGTGTCAGATACTGGCGCCATTGAAGCGATTATCAATGAAGTTCTGGCGGCCAACCAAGCCATGGTTGATGAATACAAATCCGGTAAGGAAAAAGCGTTTAATGCCTTGGTAGGGCAGTGCATGAAAGCCAGCAAGGGTAAAGCCAATCCGGCCCAGGTCAATGAGACGCTTAAGAAAATGCTTGGTTAACTTTTGAGTGATACGACTTTCCCCATTAAAAAACCCCGCAATTGCGGGGTTTTTTAATGGCAACTGATTGACCGCTACTTAATGACACAATGCGTGGCAAAGCAGTTGATAGCAAATTGTCAGGAAGCCTACGGTTGTAATGACAAAACTCAGTGCAGAAAAGACTCTCCACTTGGTTTTGCTCCAGAAGTCTGTGTCAAAGGCAGCGATGGTAAAAATGGTCGGGTTGGTAAAGCCGCCAATGGCAACACAGACACAGGCGAAATAGTGCAACTCCACACCAGCAGCTTTGGCTGCACCAAAAAAGCCCAGGTTAAACAAGGCCATCAAGGCATAGTCGACGTGAGCGCGTATCATGGTTTTGTAATCCACCAGAAAGTCGCCATCAATCCCCTTGATGGGGAACCAGCGGGCAAACGTCATCAACCATGCTGATAAAATTAAGGCGGTGGCGCACGCAACTGCGCCGATTAATAACACTTCCATATGATCTCTCCTGAGTTCCTGATTGAAATAATCCCGGTAGTTTTTATCGTCGGGTGGCGTGATTGTAGACAGATCTGTCTACTTGTCAAGGGGAGGTCGTTTTTGCTTGCGTTATGAGGCGTTTTCCCGCACAATTCGTTCGTTGCTAGGGGTCTGTAAATCCTTCATTTTCTGAAAGTTTTGCAGTGAGAGTTACCCTTCGAACCTGATGTGGTTGATACCACCGTAGGGAATGCAAACCTCCACATGCATCCTTACGTCTTTTCTTTTAAGGATGCCAATGAACGCTATTGATAAAAATATCAAGTTCGTCAATGCTGATGCCAAAGTTGACGAAGCTGCCACCAAACCGTTTGCCAAATCGCGCAAAATCTACGTACAAGGTTCCCGTCCTGATATCCAGGTCCCATTCCGTGAAATTTCGCTCAGTGATACGCCATCCAGCTTTGGCGGTGATACCAACCCGCCAGTGGTTGTTTATGACACCTCAGGCCCTTACACAGACCCGAATGTTGAGATCGATATCCGTAACGGTTTGCCGGCATTGCGTGCGCAATGGATCGCCGAGCGTAACGATACCGAACAACTGGACGGGCCAACTTCGACTTTCGGCCAGCAGCGCCTGACCGACCCGGCCCTGGCCGAAATGCGTTTCAACCTGCATCGCAAACCACTGCGTGCCAAGCCAGGTAAAAACGTCAGCCAGATGCACTACGCCCGCCAGGGCATTATTACGCCCGAGATGGAGTTTATTGCCATCCGCGAAAACCAGCGCCGCGAAAAAATGAGCGAGCTGCTGCAAACACAGCATCCGGGCCAGAACTATGGTGCCAGCATTCCTAAAGTCATCACACCTGAATTTGTGCGCGACGAAGTGGCGCGTGGCCGTGCCATTATCCCGGCCAACATCAACCACCCGGAAATCGAGCCAATGATCATTGGCCGTAATTTCCTGGTCAAGATCAACGCCAACATCGGTAACTCTGCGCTGGGCTCTTCGATCTCGGAAGAAGTAGAGAAAATGGTGTGGGGCACACGCTGGGGTGGTGATACCGTGATGGATCTGTCCACGGGTAAAAACATCCATGAAACCCGCGAATGGATTATCCGCAACTCACCGGTGCCGATTGGTACCGTGCCTATCTACCAGGCGCTGGAAAAAGTGAATGGCAAGGCAGAAGACCTGACCTGGGAAATCTTCCGTGACACGCTGATTGAGCAGGCAGAGCAGGGCGTGGACTACTTCACTATCCACGCTGGTGTACGCCTGGCTTATATTCCCATGACAGCCAAGCGCATGACCGGTATCGTGTCGCGCGGGGGCTCCATCATGGCGAAATGGTGCCTGGCCCACCACAAAGAGTCTTTCCTATATACGCACTTCGAAGAGATTTGCGAGATCATGAAGCAGTATGATGTGAGCTTCTCACTGGGTGATGGCCTGCGTCCTGGTTCTATTTACGATGCCAATGACGAAGCACAATTTGCGGAGTTGAAAACGCTGGGTGAATTGACTCAAATCGCTTGGAAGCACGATGTACAGTGCATGATCGAAGGCCCGGGTCACGTGCCTATGCACCTGATCAAGGAAAATATGGACCTGCAACTGGAGCATTGTGGTGAAGCGCCGTTCTATACGCTAGGACCATTAACCACCGATATCGCGCCTGGCTATGACCACATTACTTCCGGCATCGGTGCCGCCATGATAGGCTGGTATGGCTGTGCCATGCTGTGCTATGTCACACCAAAAGAGCACCTGGGCTTGCCGGACAAGGAAGATGTGCGCGTGGGTATCATCACCTACAAGATTGCAGCGCATGCGGCTGACCTGGCCAAAGGCCATCCTGGCGCACAAATCCGTGATAATGCTTTATCCAAGGCCCGTTTCGAGTTCCGCTGGGAAGACCAGTTTAACCTCGGCCTGGATCCTGAAAAAGCCAAGGAATTCCATGATGAAACCTTGCCGCAGGAAGGTGCGAAACAAGCCCATTTCTGCTCCATGTGCGGTCCTCACTTCTGCTCCATGAAAATCACGCAAGATGTACGTGACTACGCCGCCACACAAGGCGTGAGCGAGCAGGAAGCCCTGGAAAAAGGCATGCAGGAAAAGGCGATTGAATTCGTGAAGAAGGGCAGTGAGGTTTACCAGAAGGTGTAATTTCTGGGCTTTTCATAAAAACCGGCGTACTGCCGGTTTTTTTGTTGCTTGCAAAGTGGTTATTTGATCTGCAAACCAGCTGTTTTTTCACCGATTCTCAGCTGGCATACCACGGTATAGTGCACAGTCTATATCGCAGCTTAAGGCATCTATCATGGCGGACAACCTGCAGAGCAGTATCGTACGAGATTTCCGGCAAACATTACTTTGGCCTATACAGTTGATGACTGATTACAGCAGCCTGAGTGCTGTGAATTATCCATGGCAAGTGCTCAAAGACACGCCCAACTCACCTTGGGTAGAAATACAAGACGAGTTTTTGCAGGCCTCGCCGCATCTGAGTGAAACCCGGTATCAGGAATTTGTCACCTTTCTGCCGTTTGCGCAGCGATTTTTGTATGGAGAGGGCAAGCATGGACGCGAGGCGGGCGGGTATGGCGAATCGCCTATTCATATTTTCACGCGTACAGATATCAGCCAGGTACGCATGACCCTGCAAGGTGAGCATGAACCCTTGATATTGCGCGTCTCCCACGTCGAGTTATATTTCTTTTTTGATATTGACGTCGCCATGCTGGCCTTTGAGGTGACGGGCAAAGAGTTACCCTTAAAGTCAGCCATGGAAATCATGTACCGGCTGGGGCGTACTTATCCCAATTACTGGGACGATACGGGCGAGGCGGGCCACTGTGCGCAACTGGTTGAGTGGCTGGACCAGCAAGGCCAGGTCATTGCCCGCTCTGATTATGAAGACAAAGCGCGCTACCTGGCGTTCGTCAAAGAGAATCATGTGCCTTGTGTGTCGTTACATTGGCTGGCACTGTTACATCCGTTGGTGCCGCATTACTCTGACCAGGCAGGTGAGCTGCGTTACCGTGAAATTGAATACCAGCGCATGCCGCTAATGGCCTACTTGTCTTTTGATGATGTGAGTCAGCTCAGTCGTGGTGACCTCATCCGTCTTGGCCTGGTGTGTCAGCCCTGGCATTCGGAAACCCTGCCGTTTACCGAGCAGTTTTTGCGGGCATTCGAAACAAATAATTGTTATGACCGTTACTGGGATGAGGCGCGGCAAGATCCATGGAGCACCACGCGCATCATGTGCACCGGGCAGAATTTTGTCGTGGTCGGCAGTCATCAGCACCGCGTGTTTACCAATGAACGTACGGGCATCAAACGTCATTACCAGAACCAGTATTTCTTGCTGTTTTTGATTGCACATTTCCAGAAAGCGGCATTGCTCATGTTGTCTGACCGCATGGTACAAGCCATCAGCCGATTGAATATCCAGAGTGAAGATTCGGTGAAAGTCTTCCGCAGCCGTATCCGTAACGCTACAGCCGTATTTTTGCGCTTTACGCATCGCTACTGGTTTGAAAACGTCTCAGACCAGGCCGTGGCCAAAGACTTGTTTTCATTAATGCTTAAACAGTTGGATTCTGTCAGCCTGTTTGAAAAAACACGCCGCCGTATTATGGATATGGCGGAATATCTTGAGGGCGAAGAAATCAAGCGCCAGGCTGATACCGTCGTGCGCCTGACGGTGGTCACTATTCTTGGGCTCATTGGTACCATGACCAGTGGCCTGTTAGGTATGAATCTGATTGACCTGACACAAGCCAGTCTGCCAGAGAAACTGACATATTTTGCCATTGTATTTGTTCCGGTCAGCCTGCTGACGTTCTACACTGTAATTAAATCTAGGCGGCTTTCCTTGTTTTTGGACGCGCTCTCTAATGAAGGAGCAGGTTTGGGTTACAAGTTGTCCAAGTTACGCAGTGTCTGGATGGGGAAAATTAATGATTAGTAAACCTCGGGTGCCTGTGACCTAAACACTTGTTAAAAAATGAATCTTTATGGCGGGCACTTATCAATATTGACAGGCTAATACTGTCAATATTGATAGGAGAACGATATGAGACGAAAGCTCTATTTTGTTTTACCCAATATTAGAAGCGCACAGGCAATGATGAACGAACTATTGCTGGAAAGGGTGGAAGAAGGTCATATTCACTTCCATGCCAAAAACGATCAGCTGTTAGGCAATCTTCCCAAGGCGAATGCCGTAGAAAAATCGGATGTCGTGTATAGCGCATTGGCGGGCTTTGTGTTTGGTGCTGTGTTTGGCTTGCTGGGTGGTTTGCTGGCCTATCTGGTACCCTGGTGGTTTGGCGAAGTGACGTTAATGGTGATTCCATATTGCATGGTGCTGGGTGCGCTTTCTTGTACCGCCTGGGCTGCAGCAGTCGCGACTGCCGCCCCTAGTTATCGCCTCAAATCATATCAATCCCTACTTGAGCAAGGCAGTATTTTAATGATTGTCTCGGTGCCATTGCGCAGATTGGGTGAAGTACGCCGTCGGCTCATGCAGCATCACCCGGAAGCGATGTATAGTGGCGTTTGGCCAGCAGAACACAAGCTTTTTCCCTAAGCGAGGGTTTCTCAGTGTACTCATGAGAGCCAGTCATGCTGGCTTTTTGTGAGGCGAGTTGGATGGTTATTCCCTGGCTTCTTTTAACCATTGCGGCTGAATTTCAAAGCTCCCACCATCATAGCTCACCAGCATTTGCCGGTCTTGAATGGTGAAACTGATGGTCAGTCCATGTGTGGCTGCGGCAGCCAGTTGTTCTGTCTCTGGCAGGTTAATCACTGTGACATTGTCAAGCTTGAGCAGGGCCTTCTGGTTCTGGGTCCACCACATCTCTGCCGTTCGGCCACCGTAGAGAATTTGTACCACGTGCGCTGCGCGTCCACACGCTTTGCGGATTTCGCGTTCGTCAGGCAGGCCTACACCAATCCAGCGTTCAATTGCGCCCGTTAAATCTTTCTGCCAAAGGTCTGGTTCATCGTCTTCACTCAAGCCTTTACCAAACAGCAATGCTTCATCGGCATACAGCACAAAAGCCAGCAAGCGTACCATTAAGCGTTCATCAGTCTCTGACGGGTGTTTTGCCAGCGTCAGTTGATGTTGCTGGTAATAATGCCTATCCATGTCGGCAATATTGACGTCGATTTTATAAATCGTGGATTTCAGGGCCATAGGTGCTTTGTTGTCTGCGTCATTCAAGTGCTGCGAGTATAGCAAACCCTTGGCGAATAGGGCGCGGGCGCTCTATGTATCATTCCAGTGACAACAAAATGCTTGCTTATTTGAGGCGGATGTATAAAATAAAAATGAAACGTTTCATTTTTATTTTATACAAGCCTCTTCTCATGGAATCCACACAGCTAAAAACCAAGGTTGGTCGGCCCAAATCGGGTACTGAGCAAGAGCGCCATGCGCATTTGCTTGAGCAGGCCTTGGCGTTATTTATGACCGAAGGTTTTGCGCGCACCAGTATTGCGCGTGTCGCGAGCACCTGCGGTGTTTCCACCCGGACCATTTACGAACGCTTCGGCAGTAAGGACGAGTTGTTGGTTGCGGCATTGAAGCATATGGTGGAGCAGGATGTGCTGGCGATGACTCGCGTGGAAGGTCTGGGAGAGCAGCCATTGGTTACCGTCCTGACGAATGTCAGCCGGATTATTCTCAATAAGGTGCTTGAGCCGCGTATGGTGTCTTTTTTCCGTATCGGCGTGTCAGAGGTATCGCACCTGCCAGAACTGACTCGTGCCGTGAAAGGCGTAGGTCCAGAGCGTATCCATCGAATGCTGGCAGATATATTTGCAGGTTATGCAGCAAAAGGAGAGTTGCCAGCACAGAATTTTATGCAGGCGGCGGAGTCATATTGCGAGCTCCTGGTTGCCGGGCCACGTAACAAAGCCCTGTTTGGGGTATTGGAACCAGATTGGGATGCAGAGGCACACATTGCATTTGTGGTGCAATTGTTCTTAAACGGATTGCAAGGGATGAAAAACAAATGAGTCCGGGTGTTTTAACGTCGGGGAGGGCCAGTGTTTACTGGTGGTTATTATGTCTGCCACTTACCGGTTGTTCGGTCATAGACGAATATATCCGTCCAAAACCAGCCATCGCTGAGCAGTGGCAAGCGCCTCTGCCACATGGCGGAAGCGTTGCTTCTTTAACAGACTGGTGGGCGCAATTCAAAGACCCGGTGCTGGATCAGTTGCTGGCTGAGTCGCAGAAGGAAAGTCCTTCGCTGGAGATTGCATTAGCGAATATTCGTGTGGCACGCGCCAATGTATTGTCAGCACGTGCACAAGGTATTCCGGATTTAAGCAGTACGGGCAGTATCACCAGAAGTAAAGGTGGTGGTGGTGGGGCGTTTCCGGCCAGTACGATTGAGATAGACTCGATTTCGCTGGATGCAAGTTGGGAAGTCGACCTGTTTGGCAAAGTAAAAGCAGCCAAGCAGGCTGCCAAAGCACAGCTCGAGGCCAAGAAAATTGCCTGGCATGACGCACGGCTGACATTAGCTGCCGAAGTAGCGAATAACTACGTCAACTATCGCGCTTGCCAGGCATCGGTACAGGCTTTGAAGCAGGCCTATGAGTCGCGCAGTGAAACCGCGCGTTTGACAGGTATTTCTGCCCGGGCAGGCTTCTCTGCCCCGTCTGATCTTGCGCTGGCAGAGGCAGCCACACGCGCCAGTGAATCTACACTGGATGGGCAACAAGCGGAATGCGATGGTCTGGTCAAGGCACTGGTGGAATTAACCAATCTCCCAGAGCCCGCGTTGCGCACCTTGCTGGCTAAAGGTCACGGCATGCCAGAACCCGCCATGTTTGACGTGAGCACCATGCCAGCAAACTTGTTGATACGCCGCCCTGACCTGGCCATTGATGAACGCAACCTCGCAGAAGCCAGCGCTAATATTGGTGTATCCAAAGCGCAGTTGTATCCCAGTCTGACGCTGACGGGTTCAATTGGTTATCGCCGTACCAATTTTAACGGTACAGTCACCCGCACGGACTCCTGGTCTTACGGCCCTTCGCTCAAGTTACCGATTTTTGATGGCGGCACCTTGCGTGCTGACCTGGCGGAAGCGCGTGCCAATTTTGACAGTTTGCTTGCGACCTATAAACAAGATGTGCGGAAGGCAGTCAAGGAGGTTGAGCAAGCCCTAGTCAATCTGGATAGCGCCACGCGACGTGCACAATCCGAGCAGGCCAGTGCGCAACAGTACCAGCAATATTTTCAAGCAGCTGAAATCAACTGGAAGTCTGGCGGCCTGGATTTACTGTCACTGGAAGATGCACGCCGCCAGAAAATCAACGCCGAACTCAATGTGATTACCCAACAAAAGAATCGCGTATTACAGTGGATTGCCCTGTATAAGGCATTTGGTGGGGACTGGCTTGAAACCCGGCAAACAGTCAAATCTCCATTGAAACCCATGGAAAAAAGGTAAGCATGATGGCAAAGAAACTGGCAACAAAAACCAAATTTTTAATCATTGCAGCGTTATTGGTGGGCGTGAGTGCCTGGTTTTGGCAACACCCCTTGCACCAGGATGAATTGAAGGGGAAATCTGCCAAGAATCAAGCCCGTCAGTCAGCCCAGACACTCAAGGCTGCACTGAGTGTAGAGGCGACCCAGCCTGCGATTGTGCAATGGCCGATGACCCTGGTCCTGAATGGCAGCATTTATCCATGGCAGGAAGCCCTGGTCAGTGCAGAAATTTCTGGTCTTCGCATACAGCAGATCATGGCGGATGTGGGGACACAAGTCAGCAAGGGTCAGCCACTGGTGATGTTGGCTGACGAAACAGTGAAAGCTGACTTGCAGAAACAGCTGGCAACTGTAGATAGGGATAAAGCGGCGTTGGCTGAAGCAAAAAGCAATGCCGATAGAGCACGTGAAATCAAGGACAGTGGCGCATTATCCGCTCAAAAAATTAACGAGTATGTGATCGCCGAGCAGACTGCCAGAGCGAATCTGGCATTGTCTGAAGCCGAGTTGGAAAACCAGAAAATCCGCTTGCGCCAGACTAAAGTCGTCGCACCAGATGATGGTGTGATTTCGTCACGTTCTGCCAACTTGGGCAATGTGGTCTCGTCAGGTGCCGAGCTGTTCCGCTTAGTGCGCCAGGGCCGCATAGAGTGGCGTGGGGAAGTGAATGCTGACCAACAGACTGCTCTGCACGCAGGCCAATTGGTAAGACTGACACTGTCTGGGGGCCACACCGTGAATGGCAAAGTGCGCCTGATTTCGCCAACGGTGGATAACAACACGCGCAATGCATTGGTTTATGTGGATATCCCCAAAGACAGTGCGAAACCTGGCATGTATGTACAGGGAGAGGTCGATATTGGCCATCAGCAAGGCGTGGCGGTACCTCTGAGTGCGGTGACTTATCGCGATGGCTTTGCTTATGTGTTTGAACTGGCGCCCGCCGATGCGCAAGGCTTAAGCAAAGTCATCCAGCGCAAGGTGCAAACCGGTCGTTCGCATGGCGAGCAGATTGAGCTGCTGGGTAGTCTCAATACGCAGGCGCAGTTTGTGCTGAGCGGTGGTGCTTTTTTAAATGATGGCGACATCGTCAAAGTTGTCACCCAGACGAAGCGTGGGGCTTAAGTATGAATTTTTCCGCCTGGTCCATCCGTAATCCGGTTCCGGCCATCTTATTGTTTGTGGTGCTGACTTTTCTTGGCCTGAAATCGCTTAACCAATTAGGCAAACAGAATTTCCCTGATATCGAGTTACCGGTCATCACTGTGAGTGCGACGCTGGAAGGCGCTGCCCCACCGCAACTCGAAACCGAAGTCGCACGCAAGATTGAAGACAAGATTGCGACTATTGGTGGCATTGAGCATATGACCACCACCATCACGGATGGCAGCGTCAGCATCAGCGTGCAGTTCACCATTGATACCAAAAGTGAAGAAGCCCTCAACCTCGTACGCAACGCCGTGGATAGTGCCCGTTCCGAACTCCCTGCCGCTGTGACGACACCTACCGTTTCCAAAGTGACCACTTCCGGCAATGCCATCCTGACGTATGTCGTTTCCGCAGAAAATATGGATGAAGGCGAGTTGTCATGGTTTGTCGATAATGAAGTGAGCAAAGCGATGCTGGCCGTCAACGGCGTGGGGAAGATCACGCGTACTGGCGGCGTAGACCGCGAGGTGCAAGTGAACCTCGACCCCACGCTGATGGCAGGGCTCGGTGTCAATGTGAGCGATGTCTCTGCGCAGCTCAAACGCGTGCAACAGGATGCGTCTGGTGGCCGCGGTGATATCGGCGCCAATATCCAGTCTGTGCGTACGCTGGGTGCTTTGCATAGTGCCGACGAGGTGCGCAACCTCGATATCCCACTCGGCGATGGCCGTCATATCAAGCTGTCGCAAGTGGCAGAAGTGCTGGATACCTATGCTGAGCGTACTACTTATGCCAGTTATGATGGCAAGCCCGTCATTCGTTTTGAAATTACGCGTAGCAAAGGCACTAGCGAGGTGACCGTCGCCAAAGATGTACGTGCGGCGCTGGAAAAATTTGAGCAATTGCATCCACAAGTAAAGATTGTGGAGGCGTTTAACATGGTCAAGCCGGTAGAAGATAACTACGAAGGCTCCATGCACTTGCTGTATGAAGGCGCGTTGCTAGCGATTTTGGTGGTGTGGTGGTTCTTGCGTGATTGGCGCGCCACTATTATTGCTGCGGTGGCTTTACCGCTGTCCATGATTCCCACTTTTGCTTTTATGCAGTATTTTGGCTTTTCGCTCAATGTGCTGACTCTGCTGGCCATGGCGCTGGTCGTGGGTATCCTGGTCGATGATGCGATTGTGGAGATTGAAAATATCGTGCGTCATTTGCGCATGGGTAAAACGCCTTATCAGGCAGCAATGGAGGCGGCCGACGAGATTGGCTTTGCCGTGATTGCGACGACATTTACGCTGGTGGCGATTTTTCTGCCAACGGCATTTATGGGCGGGATTCCGGGCAAGTTTTTCAAACAGTTTGGCATCACGGCAGCCATTGCGATTCTGGGTTCTTTAGTGGTGGCACGTTTGTTAACGCCCATGATGTCCGCCTACCTGCTCAAACCACATCTTGTCAAAGAGGAAACCGACTCAGCTTCCATGCGCTGGTATTTGGGCTGGGTCAGCTGGTGCTTAAAGCACCGCAAAACCGTGGTGGCAGGCTTTATCCTGTTTATTATCGGTTCGTTGAGCCTGATGCCTTTGTTGCCCAAAGGTTTCGTCCCGTCTTCCGACAGTAGTCAGACCAAGGTTAATATTGAGTTGCAACCTGGTACGCCCCTGGCACAAACACGGCAAGTGGTACAGATGGCAGAGCAACTCATCAAGCAGCATCCTGAAGTCAAGGCTGTCTTTACGGCGGCTGGCACGGCTAGTACCGGTGGCGGTGGACCAAATGCTTCACAAAACACCACCGATGTACGCAAGGGCAGTCTGGTGATCAGCCTGACAGACCGCAGTGAGCGCAAGCAAAAACAGTCTGAAATTGAGGCAGACTTGCGCGAGCGGTTGAAAAACCTGCCAGGTGCGCGTGTCACAGTAGGCATAGGCGAGTCAGGCGAGAAATTACAAATCACGCTCGCTAGTGATGATGCGAATGCGTTAACCAGTGCTAGCCAGCAATTGCAACAGCAATTAAGGACCTTGAATGGTGTGGGCAATATTACCTCCAGCGCCAGTTTGCAACGGCCAGAGGTGCAGATTATCCCGGATATAGACAAGGCGGCCGAGTTGGGCGTGACTGTGGAATCCATCGCACAGGTGATCCGCGTGGCAACTTCAGGAGACTTCTCCAATACCATGCCCAAGCTGAATTTGCCGCAGCGGCAAGTGCCGATCCGCGTGCGATTAGGTCCTAGCGTGCGTACCAGTTTGCAAGAGATTGCCCAATTACGTGTGCCATCACGCAACGGAAGCGTCAGCCTGGAAACCGTCGCCACCGTGCGTATGGGTAGCGGCCCGCAGCAGATTGACCGCATGGACCGCATGCGTAATGTCACGTTTGATATTGAGCTCAATAAACGCCAGATTGGCGAAGTCATGCGTGAGGTGCAGCAACTGCCTGCTATGCAAAACCTGCCGCCTAGCGTGAAACAGCTTGAAGCTGGCGATGCCAAGCGTATGAACGAGTTATTTGCCAGCTTTGGCGGCGCTATGATCATTGGCGTAATGTGTATCTATGTGGTGCTGGTGTTGCTGTTTGGTGACTTTTTGCAGCCCGTCACGATTCTGGGAGCCTTACCGTTGTCATTGGGTGGCGCTTTCTTTGCGCTGCTGGTGACCCATAACAGCTTCTCCATGCCAAGCGTGATTGGTTTGTTGATGCTGATGGGGGTGGTGACCAAAAACTCCATTCTGCTGGTGGAATACACCATCATGGCGCGCAAAGAGCGCAAACTCAGTCGCTTTGATGCCATTATTGATGGCTGCCACAAACGCGCACGCCCAATTATCATGACCACCATTGCCATGGCAGCCGGCATGATGCCGATTGCCTTGGGCTGGAGTGCAGACCCCAGCTTCCGCTCACCGATGGCGATCACGGTGATTGGTGGGTTGATTACTTCGACGGTATTGAGCCTGGTGGTGATTCCGGTGTTGTATACCTATGTGGATGATTTGTTGGGGTGGTTGCGGGGAGTGGGGAGGTTGGCGCGGAAGCACGTGTAATCTCTATAAAATGCAGTTGATTAAAATGAGGCGTGCTGAGAGGTGCACCTCGTTTTTATTGGATATATAAGAAGGTAATTCTTTAAATTTTTGGTTGTAGTGCCACTCGTATCCTCACTTACAACTTACAATCTTTCTATTTCGCCCCTCGGCGAGTTACTTTTCTTTGCCTGAGCAGCTATGGTTTACTTTTGAGTGTGCTCCTAGATGGAGGAAGTCTTTATTTCGCCTTTAGGCGACCATTCTTTCTTATGCTTGTCCATAAGAAAGAAGGCAAAGAACAAGACACCCTAGCTTCCGCTTGTTTCCTGCGTTGCTCAGCAAAATAAGCGCTCGCAGAACTCATCCTAGTGGCCTGCACAAGACGCAGGCCACCGCGGGATTCGAACAGTCGCTCGCTTGATCTTATTTTGCCTGCGCTACTTGGCGCGTCAGATAGGGGCTCGAAAAACCATGAGCGCCACGATTTGCGAACTGAATAACAGAATGTGTGCTTTTTAAACATCCAAACTTCTACGCTGTGAGTTTGGCGAGACAAATCCCATCCCATCACGCTTGATTTCATTGCTTGGCAGGCGGAATAAGGTTGCAG